>FRDC01004049.1_pt1 | contig 32272 bp, 34 predicted proteins | sample 1106171 | NCBI WGS metagenome assembly FRDC01 (sample SAMEA3930566, study PRJEB13176) | freshwater metagenome | biome: Drinking water system; feature: drinking water; material: water | place: Singapore | collected 2014-12-20 | reverse complement strand
CATGATGCAGAGCTTTTAACTGCGGTTTCTGCCATCTTCGATAAGATTGAAGATCCAGGAACATTAGCACAAGAGTCTACTTTGCAGGACGTATTATCAGGTCTGGTAGATGTTTTGGCGGCTTTAAATGCCACTTTGGATATTAGAAATCTTTCGGCAGCATCGGACAACATTTTGATAGCTGGAACTGAAAATGGACAAGCAACAGGCACTATCAGATACTTTGTAAACAACTTAAGAAAGCAAATTTTAGATTCAGCAGATCGACAAAGACAAGTAACTTGGGCAGACTTCACCAATAGAAGGCTCAGAAGAGTGCTACAATTTGACTATACTAGTGCTACTTTTCCTGGCGTAACGGCACGTAAAGTTTTTAACTACACGTTAGTCGGAAATGAATACAGATTTGATGGGGATGCTTGGAGCATTGTAATTTAGGAGATTTATGAAATACGTAAAAGCAGACCTGCTGCAAAGCGTTGGTCCAACTTATGATCAAACTCGTACCACCATCCAAGGTAGAGTAAATTCCAAAGTAGTAAATTCCCAAACTGTTCTAGGCCCGCCTTTAAACAGGTGGATAGATACTTTTACAGACACCTCGGTAGGCTCTCAAGTAACTCCTGTACTTTCTTTTATGACGCCTAATGGTAGACTGTTCTCTATTGGGGCTGAGGCTGGAGGTATTTCTCCGATCAGTCTTCATATAGTAAATTTAACAACTGGCATTTCAACTTATGTTGGAACAATTCGTGTTGCTTTGGCAGATGTGGCAGCAACAACTCACACTTTTAGAGATTTTAAAGTTCTCGATAATTCCGGAAGTACCGGCTGGAGAATTTTCTTTGCCACCACAGCATCAGTAGCAATTAATGGTGGAGTGTACTGCGTAAATAACGTAGATCTTGCTGATTTTTTACCAGCAGGACCAGGAACTTTATTTCCAGCGGCCACAGGATCTAATCAAAAGGCTTCTTATTTTCTTCAAGATCCAACTGCAATTGGCGTAGGGCAGTTAAACATAGCTGCAACTGGTCTATCTATTGATGCAGCCAATAATCGCATTTACTGCCATAATGGAGTTTCTGCAACTCATCAATTTTATGTTTACAGCACTAATGCAGTTTTAGATTGTCCACTAACGGTAGGAACCACTATTGACCAAGCCACCGATAGAATCACGCACACTGCACATGGATTTGCCAACAACGATCCTATTTGGATTACTAATTTGGTAGGCGGTGCAGGGCTTACCAACAATACTGTTTTCTTTGTAAGAAATCCTACTGTAAATGATTATCAATTATCAACTACTTCAGGCGGAGCCGTAATCAATATTACGACGAATGGTACAGCGGACATTTGTAGAGCTTTTGGTACTTCGTCGTCAGCATGGATTCATAAAACAGGAAATTTACCTGCCCTAACTGGAACCTTGATTAACTTGGCTTCAGAGGACTACGCCGTTCCAGGACACACCGCTAACGCAGGTTTTCCTTCCATTTTCTTTTGCACTAGTACCAATTTGTACTTAGGTAGAATCTCCGAGTTAACTTCGGGAGCTACATCATGGCCCTCTCTAGTTACGTCAAACATTTTAGGAACAGTTAACCAAATTGTTGCGCCTACACTTACACAAGCAACATGGTCAAATGTTTTAGATAGAGCGGTGTATCTAACAAACACTAACTTGTTGGTGATGAAGCAAGTAGTTAACAATAGCATTGATAAAATTTTTGGAAGAAACAGTAATACTTTTAGGGAAGGATTTGCTTCGTCAGACACGCAGGGCATAGGTGCTTTAACTGTTCTGTCTTTGGATATAGAAGACGGTTGGTTGGTCATGACTGGTGGTGCTACTGGTCAGCGAGGAAACGTCATTGCAGATCTACGTTCAGATACGACCTTTGATTACTCTTTTATAGTTACCAAGGTTTTAGACACTCAAATTCCAGTTTATAAGTTTCTAGCTTCCTGGAGGGAGTTAGCAGACTCTGCAAGTGCCCTCTCTATTTGGTATAGAACTTCTGGATTTGGGTCAATCTCTGGAGGATGGACTCCTGTACCATTTGCAGGAGACATGTCTTTTATACCAAGTGCTCCCCAGATCCAATTCAAGATTGGCTTTAATACACTGACTTTGGGAGCTTCTATCCCTGCGCAATTAAGAGAAATATTTTTAGGGTACGAGAGTCAAACTTCTATCTCTGATAATTGGGAGTTTAGTGACGATTTTTCAGATAACAATAGTCCGTCTAGATGCGCATTTAGATTGAAAAAAACTTATGCAGGGTCAGTTCCTCAACTATTTTTTAGAGCTTACACTCTAACAGATCTCTTGGTTGTAAATCACAACACCGTTACAAATGCCGCAAACTTTGAATACTCAACTGATAATGGAATTAGTTGGCTTCCTTTAGGAACTATTCCCAACACTGTAGGAGTGCTAGTTCGTTATACGTTTACTTCTCCTCCTGGCGTTGATATTCGACCTGGACTTAAAGAGAGCTAATTCATGCCTAATATTTTGGTAAATAATAATTTTTATCAAGGAACTGCGCAAGCCTGTATTGTGGACTTAGTGCCACCTACTTTTGCAGGTTTGTCGTCAGCTTCGGTCCAATCTAGGGGTCAAATACGTACTTCTTGGTCGGCAGGGTCTGATCTTTCATTACCAATAAGGTATGAAATCTATATTCAAGCAAGCACAAATGTTGGACTGTTTAATACATCAAATATTGTAGGTATTACCGACAAACTTCAGTTTGACACGTGGACAACCCCAGATGGTCAGTTTTTAGTTAATGGTACAACTTATCATCTTGGAGTAAGAGCTGTTGACGCTGTCGGAAATAGAGATTCAAACACAATATCTCAGAGTGTTATTTCTACCGGAGTTTTCACATCAGCAGATGTTTATAATCCGGAAGGTGCTTTTGCAATATCTTCTTCTAAGCAGCTTCAAGGAACTATTTGGGCTTTAAAAAACTCTGTACTTGCGACTTCTTCAAACTCTGTGCTGGGCACAGCTTCATATCAAGTTTTTGATCGAACCGGAACAGCAGTTCCAGGAATGACTGAGTCTGGTATCGTAGCCGACACTAACGGACAATATAAAATCACGCCAGTAGCCTCAACACTAAATGAAACACTTGATCATTATATGGTTCGAGTAACTGTGAATGTCGATGGCGCTGATAGAACAGACTATGTACCTCTGATTCAGCCAATTCCTGAGTATGAGATTGGTGGAGCCTTTGGACTTTCTAACTCCAATCAGTTTACCGGAACTTTTTGGGCCACCGCAAATGAACAGATCGTAACCAACCCTGCTAGATTAGGAACAGCTTCATATCAAGTTTTTGATCGAACCGGAACAGCAGTTCCAGGAATGAACGAATCTGGAATCGTAGCTGATGTTAATGGGCAGTATAAAATCACGCCTATTGCTAGTGCGTTACAAAGTGATTTAAGTTTTTATGTGGTTAGGGTTAGCGTCACAGTAGACAACGTAACTCGCTCGGAGTATTTGCCGATCTTAGGAAAAATTCCAGCTTATGAATGTTTTGGTCAGTTCTCTATCAATGGTCTAAACCAGCTAATTGGATTGTTGTGGGTTGAGGCAGATGGAAAAGTTAAGAAGGGCGTCGATCTGGGAACCGCCTCTTATACAGTTTACGATGCAACCGGAACTCCTGTAGCGGGTCTTACGCAGTCTGGAATTGTGGCCGATGCTAATGGTAGATTTATTATCACTCCTGTTGGTGCTGCCTTAATAACGGATTTAACGCATTATTCAGTAACAATTAAGATATTTGCAGACGGCGTTGAGCGTGAATCGTTTCACGGTTTAGCTCCATTGGGGTCTTAATGCCAGTTACAAGAAAACTCCTTGCGCCAAATAAATCTAGAAAATGGCAAGTTTTAAAACGGGATGTCAATAAACGATATTTGGTAAATCAATCAAAAAAAGTCCAAATGTTATTTGGTCCTTTTTCTGCGTTTACGCAAGGAACTCGTGTCGTTAAACTTGCTGGAGAGTTCGATACTCAGGATTTTTCTAGTGTTAGATTGGCAGCGTATTTGTATAATACGGATTTTGGAAGTATTGATAATGCGGGAGCTTGTACGTTCAAGATTTATCGAGTTACTACACCAAACTGGACCGAAGAACTTTTAACTTCCGTACCAGGAGTTTTTACTAGTAATGCTTACTTTTTTGCGGACGTAAACTTGTCATCACTTGTTCCGGCAGAATTGGATGGAGATTCTACGTTAATGATAGAAGTAGTGCTAACAAGGCTTAATAAAACATTTAGGGACCGCCTGTACGTAAATCATTTAGGAGTTTACGACAGTATTGCACGACTCCGTTCCGATGTTCAATTCCTAGATTTAACAAAACTGGATGAGTAATATGAGAAAACATGCAATTGTTAACGACAATGTGGTTACAGAAGTTAGCACACTTGATGAGCAGCAGTATCAAAGTTTAGCTCGTCAAAATCAGTTAATTTTAGATGTTCACGACTTGTTAGTGCAGCCTCAAATTGGTTGGTTGTTGCAAGGCAATCAGTTAGTGCCAGCGCCACATCAACAGCTTGATCTTAAGACGTTGATTAAAGCTAGAATTAAATATTATCAAGATCAGGCACCTGAGCTTCTTAGAGATCTTTATGCAGAAAATACGCTTTTAGGCATTACTGCTGCGCAATCTGACCAAATGTTTGATGACTATCAAGACGTGTTGATTCGTATTAGAGAGGGTGCATGGCCTACTGCCGTATATCGACTCTCTCAAAAGCAGCCCGCTGGCTTCGTTACCCAACAGATGCTTGATGCATGGTCCGCCCTTATTCAAGCAAGGATCATTCCATAATGAAACTTTTGATAGGTTTTTCACGCCCTAAGTCTTGGAAGATCGGCGCTGAGTTGATCAAGTGGTGGATACGAAAACCCTACTCACACGTATTCGTATGTTGGAAAAGCGAGCGATTTAGTCAAGTATTAGTTTACCATGCCGCTCATGGATCGGTTCATTTTCTGTCTATGGATCGTTTGAGAAAAGAGAATGATGTCGTAGGACTTTATCAGTTAGACATCACAGAAGAGCAATATACGGCTTTAGTCTCTAAGTGTATTGCTTTGGCCGGTGAAAACTACGGATATGTGAAACTATTGAAGATTGCGGTAAAAGACGTTTGCGATTTACTCTCAATTCAGTGTAAAATGATAGAGAATGATCGTGGATACATTTGCTCTGAGTTGCTCGCTGAGCTTTTAATGCAGCTAGGTGCTCAGTTTGATCGGCCAGCCTTTTTGTTAAGGCCAGACCATATAGAGCAAGCGGTCGTTTCTATGGCAGCAAAAGAAGGGGTTTTATGAGTAAGCTCGATGAACAGCTTATAGCACGAATGCTAGACAAGCTTGATAAGACGCACGAAGTCGTAACCGTCTTGGACAAGAAGCTGGATCTTCATGTTCAGCGTACAGAGCAAGAGTTTGAAGCTATTAAGGTTTTAGATCAACATCAAAACCAGTTGTTGGCAGAACATGCCAAGCGCAGCGACCGTCTCGAAGAAGATAACAAGTTGCGAGAACAAGCTTTACGATTGGATATCCAAAACTCTATCAAGCCTTTAGATGCCCGAATCTCTACCTTAGAAACACCTTGGAAATGGGTATTAACCACTAAGAAGGGTTTGGTGTGGTTGGCCGCTGTTGCTGCATCTATCGCCGGAATTATAGAGCTAATTAAAATGCTCTCAGGAAGTTAAGATGCTTACTTTAGATATCGTCTCTCAAAATCCACAACTTAACTCTCATTCAATCTCCAAAGTAGCTACGTTTGCTTCAGGAGAAACTGTAAAGGTAATCATGAGGTTGTGGCAATCAGATTTAAAAATTCGTTACATACCCTCAAACGCAGCCGTAATCACGGTTGACTTGAAAAAATCCGACAATACAGTCCTAACTAAGACCTGCACCTTTACTTTTGCCGATGATAGGTCTATTATTGAGTTTGAGCTAACTGCTCTAGAATCTGCTCAAGTAATCAGTCAAAATCTAGTTGCAAAAATTGTTGATGGGGCGGATACTAAGATTGCCTTGTTGCAGTTTGGTCTTCGCAGAGTCAAAGCCGATGGGAATTGTTAATGGCTAATTTACGGTCGTACAAAAAGAAAGCAAATGTTCAACTTACCAAGAACTTCAGTTCTAGTGAGTTTGATTGCTCTTGTAACGAGTGTTCGACTACTATCATCGACTTAGACCATGTACAGGCACTTCAAAAGTTGAGAGATGTACTAAGCAAGTCTATAAAAATCAACTCAGCATACAGGTGTCCTAATCACAACAAAAACGTCGGCGGAGCTTCTAATTCTAGACACGTTATTGGCGATGCAACTGACATCGTAGTAGCTGGCATGACCCCTTCACAGGTAGCAGATATCTGCGAGCCCATGTTTAACGGTTTAGGTCGTTATGATACATTCACTCACGTTGACAGTCGTCCCTTGTTGGCTAAGGGTGTAAAAGCTCGGTGGGACTTCAGAAAAAAGAAGTAATGTATGAATGCGTATGGCAGCTTGGCAGAACTAGAACAGGATCTGGATTACATCAGAAAAAACCCTGAGGACGCCAAGTTTTTTGACAGGATGTTACAAAAATACAAGAACTCTTCCGCAGAGGTAAAGGCCGTCGTAAAGTCGTTCTTGTATGATAAGATGTTGGAAGATAACCCCACCTATCTTATCCAAAAAATTGCAGAAGAAAATCCTCAAAAGATAATCTACTGCAATACACAAGATGATCCCTTTTTTAGGGTTTGAGGTTTAAATGTCGTTTCAGTTTCCGCCTAATGCAACAGGATCTTCTGGCTTTACCAGGGGCGAGTCTTTAATTACTCCTGAACAGTTGAAGTCACGATATTTGTTTGGCGTGGATCTTACAGACAAAAACGGTAATGCGTTGCCTGACGAAGTGTTACAACATCAGATCAATGCTGCGATTTCGTATGTAGAGCACAAGCTTGACATTATCATCATGCCCACTGAGATTATCGATAAACACGACTATCGATTGATTGACTATCAAAATTTCAACTTCCTACAGTTAAAAAAACGTCCGACCATGGAGATCAAGGTTTTGAAAGCTAAATTCCCCAATAATAGGGAGCTTGTTGATTATCCGCTTGATTGGGTGGTCCTAGAAAAGGAATCATCTCAAGTTCAGCTTGCGCCAGTAGAAGGCTCGTTTAACGGACTTATCTTGACCAACGGCGGCTCTTACATTCCTTTGATATTTGGAACTCGTGATTACTGGCCACACATGTTTGAAGTGACTTATGTAGCAGGTTTTTGTAATGATCAAATTCCTGTTATTATTAATGAGATGATTGGCCTTCAGGCCGCTATTTCCGTTTTTGAGATTTTAAGAGATACTGTATTTGGTCCTATTGCGGGCGAAAACACTAGCATTGACGGTGCTTCTACTGGACGTAGCATGGCGGCTCAAGGGCCTTATGGACCTAGAATTGAGTCCTATACCAAGCGTCTAGGTGAGTATTTACAAGTGGCACATAAATACTACAATGGCTTTGCGTTTACGGTGCCTTAAGGATTTGACATGAGCAAGAACCCAAAAACATTCGTCAAAGATTACATTGCCAAGTCTTACGACTATCCTGATAGTCAGATAATCATTGATGCCAAAGATCAACAAGCAGCAGAAGAAGGAACGCCAAAACAGTTCTTAAAGTATCTATCTGAGCACATCGCAGAAGGAAAGACGGTTCACAAGATTCCGCTGCAAAAAGGCGCTTTGACTATTGCAAATAAGGATGCAAATCTGTTTACTGGATTTTTTTCAGACGAGCAGGGCCAAGTTGTAGAAAAGTTTGATGCTCACACTTTGGAAATGATTGCTAAAACTTTGATGGTCAAAAAGCTTGCTACAGAGCACGATTTATATCGTGCAGACGAGGATCTAGAAGAGCGTCCGAAAGTAATAACTCCAAGTGCCCCAGTTCAAGTTCGTATTAAGTTTGGTGATGTGGAAATCGAACTTCGTAAATCTATAAAACAATTTGTTGACGATTTTCGTAAAGCTAGAACGACTGATGAAGAGGTTCTTAAGAAGGCTATTAAATCTTGGAAACGACAACAAAAATTCAACTCATTCTCTTCGGATCAAGAAGCGGCTCAAGCTTTGCTAAACGACTGGGAAGCTCATAAAGAAAGTTTCAGTCAAACTTTATTTGCGATTCGTCAGATGTCGAGGAAGTAATGTCGAAGTTTAAAGATTTCATCATTGCTAGAAAAGTTGCACAGTTTAGGAAGGCGCAAGTTGACAACAAGATTCCTGATCAGGGTCAATACGTCTCTTTGTACAATAATATGTACAAAGTTTTGACCAAAGCTGACGCTAAGATCTGCATCTTAGAGGACAATAGGTCAAATAAATTCGCAATGCCCAGAGAAAAGCTGGCCAAACTTTTAAATAAGTCTGAATCAGAGGCTCCTGAGTTAGCGAAAGCCGACGCCCCTTATGGACAACGTCCTAAAACTCTTGTACGTGAAATTGGAGAGAATGCCAAAACAAGCAGCTCTTCGGCTGCACCAGCAGGACCTACTAAACAACCTGATCCAGTGGGGACTATTAGAAATGGTCGAAAAAAGGTTGTAAGTAAAAAGACTGGTAAGACTATGTGGGTAGACGTATCTTCTGGCGAGGCTCACGAAGAACACGACAAGCCCTCAGAACAGCAAAATCCTGAGGCCGAACAGCAATCTAAGCAATTTTTTGATTCTTTAAAGGACAAGTTACACCCTGCTGATAAGATGAAGTTGCAGAGGCAGTTTAAAGAAATTGCAAGCATAAAGAGTCGAATTACTAACATGCTGTCTATGGCCCATCAAGACGACCGTACTAAAGCTAACGACGCCCCTTTGACCAGAAAGCGTGTGTTTGCCATGCAGGATGAGTATAAACGTGCATTTGAATCTTTTAAAAAGGATTTACAGGCCTCGGTTGCTAAGCGCAAGAAAGAGGAGATATAATGAAAGATATGAAGACTAAAAAATCCATGGACCCAGCCGCCGAAGAGTCTGCCAAACGTGACAAGATTAAAAACGTAATCAGAAAGCTTAAACGCAAAAAGAAGCAGATCCTAGGGCACGTTCACATTCCAGGCGTTACTAAACCACAGAAGCGTGCCAAAGGTAAAGTAAAAGAGGTCGAGCACAAGAAGCCGGACAAAGCTCCAACCCCTAAACGTCCTACAAAACAGGTTTTAGTTGGCCCTAAGGGTGGACAGTTCATTCAGACTAGTACCGGTAAGAAAAAGTATGCCGACAAGGTTAAAAAGTCGTTAGAAGAGTTTGTAGAAACCAAACAACAATCTTTTATCAAAAAATTTAGGAGTGAAAATGGAAAATAAATTGCAGCCTTACGATGTGAATATGTCGCTTGACGCTATGATGCGTGCAGCTCACGCAAAAAAGGATAAAGAGCACATGAAGCTTTGTATGGAAGAGGTTAAGAAGCGTAAGCAACAAATCTCCATGCTTATGAAAGATTTGGCTATCGAGAAGTCGCAAACCATTAAAAAAGCAGTAGCTCAAAAATTAGCAAAAAGTTTTGAAGCAAAGGGCATCTCGGATGAAAGGGCTTCTTTGATTGCTATCGATGTACTTTTGAAGGCGCTTCAAGCCGGATACGACTCTTCAGTAGCAGCCCCTCCTGCACAAGGTTCAGAAGCCGAGAAAGTTACACAAGCTGCCGGAACTGAAGTTCTTCAAGATCCAACTCAGCCTAAAGAAGTTAAGTTTGCAAACGGCTTGTTTCAAAATTTTCAACTTGGCAGTGTAATTAGCAATAGTCCTCAAGGAGCGGTTCTTAACAATGCAAAAAAGCCTGGAATGGATTATGTGGCAACTGCTGCAAAGACTGCGAACAAAACTTACACTGAAGAACAGCTTAAGCAGGAATTGACACCTAAGAAGGCGTAAATGAACAAACACTTAGAAGAGCTTTTTGAAGCTGTAGACTCTCAGTTCCCTGATTGGGAGTCTATGAATGACGGCGAATTAGCTGAGGCTATCCTAAAGGCTAAGCCTTTTCACGGCTACAACAAGAAACGTCATGCTCGCTCAGGTGGATTAAACGCTAAGTTTCGAGAAAAATACAACAGGGAGACAGGTTCTAACTTAAAGGCTCCTGTTACAGAGAGTAATCCAAAAGGCAAGCGTGCAGCTCGCCGCAAATCCTTTTGTGCCAGAATGAGTGGAGTAAAAGGTCCTACTTCGAAAGATGGAAAACTCACTCCAAAAGGGGCAGCTTTAAAGCGGTGGAAGTGTTCAAAGGCTTTAGAGATCTACGATCAACTCTCTGATGAAGCACGAGATTTTCTATCAAAAAGCGAATTTGCACAAACTAAGTTTAAAGATGCTTTAGAAAAAGCGGGACGCTGCTGGGAGGGGTACGAGCCTACTCCAGGAAAGAAACCTTACTCAGACGGAAGTTGCCGACCTAAAACTAAAAAGTCAGTAACTCCAAAAGAGTTTGCAAAAGTTAAAAAGATGTTGAAGAATGGCTAAACAACTAACGAATGGTATAAATGCAGTCAACCTCAACCAGCTTGTTGAGGATTTAGGAATACGAGTTCGTATTTGGAAGGCAACGACTTGTCCAAATATGAAGTCTATTGAATCTTTTGATCATGATCCTAACTGCCCCATTTGCAATAACAATATGATTGATTTTGATTGTTATGAGTCAATTGCAACCTTTCAACAGCAAGATCTTAATGAGCAATTTAAAGTTCACGGTACTTTCAGTATTGATGAAGTCATAGCTACATTTAGGATTGGAGTTAGCCTTCAGACTTTTGCAAAAGTTGAAGTTTTAGACTTTGCAGAAGATTTTTACGAATTGATTCAGCGGCGTCAAGTGTCAGTTGATCCTAAGAGTTTTATCGATGTCTTAAAGTATCCTGCTTGTGCAGTTGATGCAGTGTTTGTTGTTAGGAATAATGTTGCTGTACGTTTTTATGAAGGCGCAGATTTTGAGCTGGATGTAAACGGATCTATTCGTTGGTTAGGTACTAACCGCCCAAACGATAGAGAAATCTACTCTGTGTATTATAAGTATCATCCAGTGTTTCGTGCAGTGAAGGCAGTTCATAGAGATAGATTTTCACAGTATAACGTGCTACGAGATTTAAAAACATCTTCCATTCCAGAGTCTGCTTATAAGACGCTGGACAATAGAACCTACGTAAAACTTCCTGAAACTTGGATATTGAAGCGGGATTATCTCTTGGATCGTAAGGATGAAACTCAAGTTCAGCCAACTAAGTTGCAGCCTAATGAATACTACGATCCTAATGAGTAATCATGCGTGTTAAAGTAAAACTTGATTTAAAAACTGATGATCTTCTTGACGATTTAGAACCGAGATTGAAGGCTGCTGGTGCAGCTACCGCTGGACAACTGTATCAGCGTGGCTTTGAGCTTGCAAAACAAGGATTCGGAATTAGCGGTTTTAAGCATTGGAAGAACGGTTATAAGTTTGCCAAGGTAGAAGATGGCCTGTACGTCATTTCCGTAGAAGGAAAGCTTGCCATGATGATGGAGGACGGTATCAAAACCGGCGAAATCTCCAAGATGATCATGCAAGGTAACAGGGCATCTCATAATCGAGGCGAAGGCAAAAACTACGTAGATGTTCCTATGCACAAGGATGCTGACCAAGCCGGTAACATCAGCATAGGCGGTCAGAAGTTTCAAGTGCAAGCCTTTAAAAATGCCGACGAGCTGATGAAGCAGTTTTCTAAGCCTGAACGAAAACAGGTAAAGTTTAGCCGAGGCAAGACCGTCGAACAAGAAGAACGTATCGTACAGAGGGCTAAGAAGATTGAAGGTTTGATAAAGTCCGAGAACCCGAAGGACAAGTCCACAGCGTATATGACGATCCGCAGGGTAACAGATAGCTCCGTATGGCCTCAAAGCCCCTATGAGGGTCAAGATATCCTTGGTAAGTTGGAGTTGGAAATTGAACAAATCTTTGGTACGATGTTAGAGGCTTTTTTAAAATGACCCGCAGAGCAGAAAATAGAGTTTTACAGAAGATAGATAAACGGCGCTGTTTAGCTTGCGATAAAGTTAAACATATTTCTGAATTTACAATAGAACGCAGAAATCTATCAGGAAGGGGTGCTCGTTGTAGAGTCTGTGAAAGAATTAGACTTGCTGCTTTACAACGAACGCCAGAGCAAAGGACAAAAAATTTACAACGAGAGAGATTTTTATTAAAAACAGATCCTACTTTTGCCTTGATTAAGAGAGTTAGACGTGCGATTCGTCATTTAGTGGGGACTTCAAAAACTAGAGGCTCTACGAGGTACTTACCATACTCAGCTAAAGAGCTGCGTGATCATTTAGAGTCTAAATTTTTGCCTGGAATGTCGTGGGATAATTTACAAGATTGGCATATAGATCATGTAAAGCCTCTGGCAGCATTCAACCCTATTGAGTTATCAAATCCTACTTCAGACACTTTTAAAGAAGCTTGGGCACTTGAAAATTTACAACCTTTATGGCAATCTGATAACTGTTCAAAAGGAGCAAAATATTAATGGGATGTCCTTTAACAGAGTTTGTAATTGAAACAGTTATTAGAGATGGCCTCGGAAATATTCGAGCTAATCCGGCTATTTTAGACGATCTGTTTAGTAAGTTCACGGCCACTTTTTTTAACAATCAATATGGCATCGCAAAGATCAATCAGCTCAAACAATACATACAAGAGAACCAAATCAAAATAGTCCACTCTTTTGCTCAAGTACCTACTAACACCCCCTGCTTCTCGATTCAGATCTTGCGGAGTTCGGAGACGCCTAAACTTCAGCAGTTCAGTAATGAGTATGAGGAAGTGAATACAGACATTGACCCTATCGTAAGGGTAGCAGCGGTTCAGCCTTTATCGTATGATACGGTAACAGGCAAGCTTCAGGTAGATCCTGGCACGAACTTGGCCAACGTTTACCCAGGTATGATTTTTAAGGATTCAGACGATGTGGAGTTCACAATCCGTAGTGGAAACAGTAACTTAGCTGGCGACAAGTACATAAACATAGGTCCAGGACAAACGCCAAATTTAGCGTTGCCAGGTGATATCATCAGTAGTATCAGGGTGCAAAGGATTGCTAGAAGGATGATTAGGCTTGAGGAGACCATTTCTTTGGGCGTACATGCTCGAAACGACGTTCACATGACGAAGTTTCTGTACTATATCCTTCATTTTATCTTGAAATCTCGTATGGACTCCTTGATCGAACGTGGTATCCATTTGGACTATGGTGTCGGCGGAATCTTTGATCGTGTTGATCAGTTTGAGGGCGAAAACGTCTTTACTCGCATGATTGAGGTCAACTGTATAACTGAGTTTGACTGGAATCAGGAACAAGTCACCCTTATTGATAACTTTGACTTGACTGTAAGAGCGCCGGACGGCATAACTCCAACCAGCACTACCGTAACCTCTCCTAAAGAAGACTAGGCTTTGAAAAGCCATAAGGTTATATGGTAGAATCAGAGGAAGAAATGAAGGATAAGAAACATAAAAAAGAACAACCAGAAGCTGATAATCTAATGGAAGCGGCTTCTCAGGATTCTGCTGAAAAGATGAATTTTGAGGTCTACTTTCAGATTTTACTGAAGGAAAGAAAAGTTCTAGCTCATCACAAACCTCCTATGCGACAGTTTGCTGAAGCAAATGGAATTGAGAGCGGAACCAGAGCAGAGTTTGAACAACTCTTTAAGAATTACTGATAAGAGGGAGTAAAAAATGGCAATTAGAATTCCTTTCAATGGAGCCAGCCTTGCGAAGCCTGGTGCGTACTCTCAGACACGAGTTAACCTGTCTGGCGGATTTCCGCTGGCCGCAACTGGTATTGTTGCAATCGTAGGTGAATCTCTTGGCGGAGAGCCTGGATCTAGTGCAGGTGTAAAAACCTTTACCAGCGAGGATATCGCAGCGTTGATCGCTGAATATAAGTCTGGACCTATCGTGGACGCAGCTAGAATGCTGATTGCTCCCGCTCGTGATAACCGAGTTCCTAATGGAGCCTCTTTGATTCGAGTGTACAAAACAAACGCAAGCTTGCGAGCCTCTACTGTCCTTCAAAACAGTGCTCCTGCAAACTTGTTCAATGTTCAATCTTTGAACTTTGGTGAAGATGAGAATCTCATCAACGTGTCTGTTGCAAATGGAACTTCAGCTAATAACAAGGTGATCACCGTTAAAAAAGGTGGAACCACTGAAACCCTGTCAGAAAATGCTTACGATGCAATCATGGCCCTTCAATACACAGGAGCAGATGCTTCGTGTACTTTGACTATCCAAGATGTGTCTGGTGTTAAGACGTTGGTTGCAACTACAGGCAGTACGCCCGCTGACAACCTTAGTATCTCGTTGAACAACAAGACTATTCAAGATCTAGTTAACATCATCGATGCAAGCGCAGTGTACACGGCTTCTTCTTCTTTCCGAAATCGAAGTACAACTCCTGCCACTGATCTAGATTACATCAGCACGGCTTTGAACATTCAAGCAGCTTCTCAGACTCTTCGCAGAGCGCAAAAAGAACTTCTTGACATTATCAACAGTCAATCTCAATTGATCTCTGCTTCTCAAGTTGCAAATGCTGAAGGTCTTCCTGCTAACGTCTCCAACAAGTTTTTGTCTGGTGCAGCACGAGGAGCTTCTACTAACGCAAATTTCCAATCGGGCTTTGATGCACTGTTGGCAACTCGATGCAACACTGTTATCCCTCTGATTTCTAGAGACGCTTCGGCGCTAGTTTCTCTCGGAGAAACAGATCCAGGTTCTACTTTTACGGTGGATGCTGTGAACTTGCAAGCCTTGACTCATTGCATTACTGCCTCGAATACTAAGAATCGTTCGGAGCGTAACTGCTACGTTTCTAAGAAGGCGGCCTTCTCTGCCGTACAAACTGCGGCTCAAAACCTCAACCACGAGCGAGCGTCAATGGCATTCCAAGACGCAGAAGTTCTTGGTGCAGATGGTAACTTGAAGTTCCTTGATCCTTGGGCTGTTTCTTGTATGGTCGCTGGTATCCAGGCTGGTACTGAAGTTGGTACTCCTGCTACCTTTAAGTTCGTAAACGCAAATGCGATCAAGCATCAAGATTATAACTCTAAGACTCAAGTTGATCTGGCTATTGACGCTGGATTGTTGGCCCTTGAAGAGGCAGATAGCGGCGGATTCCGAGTAGTTGTTCACAACACTACTTATGGTGCTGATGCAAACTTCGTGTTCAATCGAGTTTCGGTTGTCGAAGCTGCTGACTACGTTGCTTACAACCTACGACAGCAACTTGAAGCAATCTTTATCGGTAACAAGGCTGCTACTGGAACGGCTCAAGCGATTAGAAACACCGTTGTTTCAATCATGGATTCATTCTTGCGAGCGAACATCATCGTTGGTGACGATACGAATGATGGACTCGGGTTTAAGGACCTAGTGGTTTCTTTGAGCGGAAATACTGCTTTCATCGATATCACAATCACTCCTGTACAAGGTGTTGACTTCATCCTTAACCGAATCACTCTTGACAATATTCGTCAAAGTGCATAAGGCGGTAGAAAATGGCTTTGAGTAAAAAACAAAAGAAAGAACTTGAAATTATGTTGTGTGATAAGAAGGCTGCGAAAGAAATGATCGCAGCCATGACTTCAGACGCAGCTATTTCAAAGCGTACTGAACGAATTTTGGCGATTGGTTTGGCGAGTAAAGAACTTGCCGCTGATGTGAAAGCTCAGATCGACGCCGCTTCTGGATCAGTTAGTAAGAAAAACGAAGAGGTTCTGGATATCGCAATGGCTTCTAAAGAGTCGGGCGATGCGCTGGAAGCCGAGATCGAGTCGTAATAGGAGAATAAAATGAGTCAAACTTCAACTGGTGCAAGGATTGTTTTTCGAGTCAATGGACAAAAGGTTGCTTTTGCCAACTCGCTTAACTATACTGTTGCTCACGCACACCAACCTGTAGACGTTCTTGATCAATTAGAACCTGCTGAGTACGCTGAGACTGGTTACACAGTCAACTTCAGCGCCACTCAATTCCGTGTATCCAATCAATCGGCAATGGCTCTAGGCTTGCGTCCTCGTCTTCAAGACATCCTGACGCAACCTGAATTGACTGCTGAGTTGGTTGACCGTATCACGGGCGCAACTCTTATGTTGATCCAACGTGTAAAATGTACTCAAGAAGACTTCAACGTTGATGCTCGTTCTTTGGGTCAGACTACACTCTCTTTCGTCGGTATCAAACAAGACGACGAAGGCTCTCTCTAATCCGAAACGATAGGATTTTAGAGTTCTAGCTGACGGCACAGGAAAATCCGCCTCTAGTGCCCAGCGATGGGGCAATGTTAAACTAAATATCAAGGGCTAGGCTTCGGTCTGGCCCTTTACTTTTTGCGCTCCTAGCTTTATCATGTGATATGATAAAGAGGTCAGTTTACTGGCAATAATATAAAAAGGAGCAAAATATGAGCATCAATACTCTCCCTTCTATGGAGAAGACTTTCACTATCGACGTGAAAGGGGCTGACACAGGTCAGCAATTTCAAGGTACTTTTACCTACAAACGACCCAATCTCAGAGCAAAATCTAATGCTGCCAAGCTCGCTGCTCGGCTGAATGAAGACCTTCGCAATCTTGACGAAGACACTAAATTCATCCACGAAGTTCTAGCCAATCTTCGCTTTGCGCTTATCAACACCCCTGAATGGTGGCAGAAAGCTGATTTTGGTCTTGAACTTTATGACACGAATGTGATCTTTGATATTTATAAAGCTTGTGTTGATTTCGAGAATGAGTGGACTGAGAAAGTCTGGGGAGATCAAGATAAAGCCAAAGAAGAACTCAAAGAAGTTGTAAAAGAATCAAAGGCTGAGAAAAAAGCCAAGTAATTTATGAGGTTAGGATGTCGAAGCTCGGCATTCTCAATTTCGTAAAGGCGGCTCACCAAATGGTGAATGCCAGGACCGATTCTATGGAAGGTCTTGAGCGTTACCTCGTAGCATGGTTCTGTACGAAGTTTGAGACAACTCCAAATGATGAACGTTTGCAAGAGATGACTCTTGAGGAGTTGGTCACGTTCTTTTACATGCACCGTCTAAAAGATGATCCTGAGACCGTCGCTCGACTCATAGAAGATGGCGATGATGCTTACGAAAAATGGCTCCGTGAGGAAATGGAAGACGAGTACGTTACGGACGAAGAGATGGTCCAAGGAATGCTACAATATGAAGAGAATCAGAAAGATAAGCGACGAGTAAGAGATGCTGAGATAAAGGCAAAGTTAAAAGAAATGCCTGATAAAATCACTACGGATTTCTCAGTTTTTGACTCGCAGGATAAAGAATAATGTCAGATATTAAAAAGCAGTTAGTCCTTGAGGTAAGCCTAGGGACGCAAAAACTCAAATCAGAAATCGCAGGTCTTAAGAAAGACTTGGAGAGCGTTGGCCGCCAAATGAGTGGTGGTGCCGGAACTGCTGCGACCAAAAAAAGCGGCGTATCTGCTGATCTTGAAAAAGCCAAGCAAATCAACATGGCGTATAAACAACGCCAAAAAGAACAAGATCAAATTGAAAAGGCATATTCTCAGCGTCAAAAAGAAATCACTCGTGAGCAAGAAAAGGCAACACGAGAACTCAATAAGATTTCAACTAAGAAAGAGAACGAAGCCAGAAAAGAAGCTCAGCGGCTTGAGAAACAGACCGAAAAGGAAATAAAGCAAAACGAGACTGCTGTTGAAAAAGAACAACAAGCAAAAATCAAAGCTGAGCAAAAAGAGGCTAAGCGTGCTGAACAACAGCGTACAAAAGACCTCAACGCCGAAAAGAAAACAATCCAAGAACGTTTTGAATTCCTGAAGAAAAAACATACCGAAGATTTGATATTCAAATCACAGTTAATGCGAAGTCCTACTGCCAAAATAGCTAGAGCTTTTGGAGCTTCAGAGGAAACTGCATTAGGTTTAGCAAGAGGGGTTCCACGAATGCTTGGAGCTGCTGCTGGATTTGTTACTGGAAGTGTTAATCTTGGAAGTCAAGTTTTAAGTAGTTATGATCAAGTTCGCTCTCTGCGAGCTTCTCAAGCTTTACAGACTAATAAAAGTATTCTTAGTGGAGATTATGCTGCTGCTGCTTTACTACAACAAAATCATTTAGGTCGTGGAATTCTGGGAGGTGCTCAAAGTAGTTTATCTGGAGCAGGAAAGGGAGCACTTTATGGAGGAATAGCTGGTGCAGGACTTGGAGCAGCTCTAGGTGGCTTTTTTGGATTTGGAGCAGCAGCAGTTCCAGGAGCAGCTCTAGGAGGAAAAATAGGTGCAGGTGCAGGTGCAGTTATAGGAGGTTTGTCATCTTATATGCCTGGCTATGAAACAGCACAGAAGGAAGAGAGAGAGCGCCGTTTGTTAGAAACTGAACCAGCCCGTGCAGCAATGGAACGACAAAGACAGTTATCAAATATTAGATTTGATATGTTGCGCCAAACCGGAAGAACTATGGGAGGAGTCAGTGCTCTTGACCGCATGACTACTCTTCAAGGAATGGGAACCAGAAATGGATTTTCTCAAGAGGAAACTTTATCTCAATTAGGAACTTTACGGCAATTTATTGGAACGAATGCAGCTTCTAATACTTTGTATGGAGCGCAAAAACTTTACAATCAAACGGGAATTGATATAGGAACTCAAGGACGTTTGGCAGAAAGTATTACTGGGGCAGAGCGGGGAACTTTTGAACAAGGAAATCAAAAGCTTGAAGGTATTATTCGTAAAGGAATGGCTTTTGGAATTAAAGATGGAAAATTAGATCAATATGCTCGTATAACGGCTGACGCAGTTCAACGAAATTCCGAAATGGGAGGCCAGCAAGATGCTTCTGCTATCGCAAACGAGTTAGCATCTAGGGCTAGAGGCTTAGTGGGAATGGAGGGCGACATTACCGAAAGCACTTTATCTCAAGCCGCTGGTATTCAGGATTTAATTCGTCAAAAATCTAGTCAAACAGGAGGAATTACAGGCGCAGCAAATTTTCTAGCTGTTCAAAAAGCTGCCGAAGAAGCTGGAATATCCTTAGATCCAACTCAACTCCTATTAGCAGCGCAAGCTTCAAATAAAGGTGGCGCAGCAATGGATGAGGTTTTGAAGAGGGATACTAGAATATCTGAGGAGCAACGAAGTAAATTTTTAAAAGGATTTGGAACGAATAAATCTAATCTTCCTTCTATGTTAGGGTTCTCTGATGAAAGTTTAACTGATTTGATGGCAAATCAAATTTTTGGAACCACTACCGAAAAAACTAGAGATATTCGGCGTTCTGGTGCAGGTTTTACTGCTGATGAAAGAGCAATTGATTTGGCTGGGCGTGGTACGGCTCAAGCTGGAGCAGAGGGAACTTTAATTCAGAAGAATCTAGAAGTTGATTTTAAGAACTTTCAGACAGGTTTAGATAATATTGGCATTTCTACCAAATTGGTAAATTCTAGTTTAGAAAAATTTAATGAAAACCTTCAACAGTCTTTTAAATTGATGAATGAGTTTATAAGCGGAAGCGGGAATTTAAGTAAATAATGAATAAATTTGTTAGAAAGCCAACAACTCAAAAAGCACTTCCATACACGGGTATTTCTAAACAGAATTCCTGTGTAATAAAAATTCATCCTTATGAATCTTCCGTAGATGTAGATTTGTTACAACTTACTGCATCTGATAAAGGAGGAATTTTAGGAGAAGAGATAGCTCCAACTAAAGCATTTTCTACAAAAAATCCTATTGTGATTGACAATGACGTAATTGAGTGCTCTATTTCAAAATCAAAATTTTCTCCTGTAGGTTCTTTTTCATTTACGTTAAAGCAAGGAAAATCAGAACGTGGTCAATCATTGCCCAACACTAAACAATTAAACTATGCAAAAATATTACAGCCAGGGGCTTGGGTAACTATATGGATTAAGAGTGGACTACCAAAAGATATTCAACAAAATTCTTCAAAAAATTCTGGATTAAAGCTTGTGGGATTTATTGAGGACGTGGCCATCATAGAAAGGGATGAAAAAAACCACATTCCATCTTTGGAATATGTGGTCACTGGAAGTGACATTGGTAAAGTGTTTTTAACAGATTTATTTTTTAGCCCAGTGTTGCAGAATAATGCTGTATCTAGTTTTCTTGGTGCAAATTTAATGAACAACTCTAATAAGCTTACAAAATCTAACGATAGCGCAAGTTTATTTACTCCTGATGCTGCTATTAAAAAGCTACTTCAATTCTGTTTAGGTAGTGGCCTAGACAAGATTTCTTCGGCAAATCAGATGTGGTATATTCCTAAAACTCTAATGGCAACCTTAACAAATGTTGCGGTAGAGGAGCAAAAAATACAACCAGCAGTAGTAAATATTCTCGATATAAGTTCTAAAATAGGATTGCACAAATACGCAGGAACAAGTTTTACCACTAATTCTCTTTATGGAAAAACTATCTTCCCAACCATTCCCGCACAAGGTACAATATGGTCGCTTTTACAATTTGTGTTAAATCCAAGCATGAATGAACTTTATATTGATTTAGTTGAAACCGATGGAAAATTAGTTCCTACAGTAGTGTGTAGACAATTTCCATTCTCAGTTAACAGCACGTCTAATATGTCTCCGTTTAGGGGTAAAGTTAAAGATATAGTGTCTTCTGACAAAAAGACAAATTTTATATCTTTGCCAAAGCATAAAATTCAAAGTGCGGAATTGTATGAAAAGGCTATTAGAAAGACTAATAAAGATAGAGTAAATCACATATCTATAGTTCCATCTGTTGTTGGCAATGATGTGGGAGCACTTTACACTTCTATGCTGAATGTGAGTTCTATCAAGAAATATGGACTTAAAAGTGTGCAGTTTGTCAATACTTACTCTTTGGATAAAATTGAAACTAAAGAAGCCTTGTACTTAGCAGTTGATTGGTTTTTCAAAGCTCATGCACTTTACAAAGGACGATTAAAAATAGTAGGGCCTGATTCTTATTTATCCGTAGGAAACAATCTTCTTATTGAAGACCAATCTGAATTATTTCATATTGATGGCGTAACTTACCAATTTAGACAAAATCCAAACGGCACAAATCAATATATTGCTACAGTGGATGTGTCTCATGGAATCCATTCTTCTGAGTCCTTTTTAGACTTTGATAGTCTTGGTGAGGGGGCTGGTACAACAATGGCTGTTTCAGCGTTGGAAAACACAAAAAATACTAGAGGGAGTGGTGGATGATAAATTTAAAAAACGCCACTTCTGGTGGTGTAAATTTTTTAGGCTCAAAAATTTTAAGAGGTCAAATTTTAAAAGTTTTATTTGTGGACTCTCCATTGAACACGTCTAAAAAGTTTGTTCAATATGAAGTCATTCTTGAAAATGGAAATGGAACATCTAGTACAGTTGTTGCAAGAAAACTTTCTGATATTTTTGGAGCCAACGATTATTCAGAAGAAATTTTAGAACCAGCAGAGCACGCTTATACAGGTAGCAATGATGAATCTAACAATTTTGGAAATAGAAATGGGGCCATTGTAGCAATAGGCTTTTTAAATAATAATACCAATGATCCAGTTATTATCGGCACACTATCACATCCAAAAGTTACAGGTGCTTCTTCTAAAGATGGTATTAGATATATAAAATTATTTCGAGGTTTGAAAACTGAGATCAATAAAGATGGCGAGTGGTCTATCACTTATCAATCTCCCTATGGTCCAGATGGAAAACTGAAATCAGAAGCAACTGGTCCGAGTTTCATTAAGCTCAATAAAAAGGGTGGAATGGAAGTCTCTTTGAAAAAGGGAATCATCAAAGAAACTCACGACGTTGATGCAGAAAAAACCACGTTTGAATACAAGTCTGGTTTGAAAATTGAGTTTGATGGTAAAGGTGATAAAGTCACTTACACCACCAAGGGCGGACCAAAAGTTACGGTTGATGGTACTGGTACAATTACAATCGAAGCCAATGCAACAAAAATTATCATTGATGGAAGTTCAGGAAAGATCAGCTTGACTGGTTCTTTAGTTGACGTTGGCGAGGCCGCTTCTGCACTTGCAGTTCTAGGTCCTCAGATGATGGCTTGGTTATCTTCGCACACCCACATAGGTAATCTTGGAGCGCCGACAAGTCCACCAACCGTACCTCCACCTTCTACACTTCTAAGTAAGAGTGTAAAGTTGAAGGATTAAATTATGAAGATGTGTAATGGATGTAAAACTTTAAAACCTTTAATTGATTTCCATAAACGGAAGGATAGCAAACTTGGCGTTAAGTCTGAATGTAAAATTTGCAGAAATATCAAAAAGCAAAAATATAGAAATGAAAACAAAGACCTCATAAACAAAAAGCAAGCACTGTATTGTCAAAACAATCCAGAAAAAGTGAAATTGTCGAAACTAAATTATAGATTGGCTAACAAATTAAAAATAAGAGACTACGCTAGAAAATCGTATCGAGAGAATATTCAATTTAGATTAAGATCAATATTACGAAATAGATTATTTCATGCAGTAAATAGAAATCAAAAAGTAGCTTCTGCTGTAGCTAATTTAGGCTGTTCTATTGAATTTTTAAAAGCTCATTTAGAATCTAAATTTAAACCTGGAATGTCTTGGAAAAATTATGGCGAATGGCACATAGATCACATAAAGCCTTTATCAAGTTTTGATTTAACAGACTTAGGGCAATTTAAAGAAGCTTGTCATTATTCAAACTTACAACCTTTGTGGGCTATAGATAATTTGAAAAAGGGAGCAAAGTATGAGTAAGCCAACTCCTACTCCAGATCAACTTACGGCTTTGAATGCAGAGATTGCAGGAAACAATGCGCAGACTTCTGCGCTTGTAGATTCTATTCCTTTGCAAGATCCAATCATTGCTCAGAAGCAAAAGGTCGATGACGCTTTCAAAGACCTGTTTGCGTATTACAACGATAAGATCATTGGCAAATATGACATCGAACGCAAGGCCATCAATGGCACTTACGTTCCATCTCCTGTGGTCGAAGCCGACATCATTGGTGTCGGAAGCAATCCTCCAAGTGGACGTTTAGTTCCTACTCCTCCGGTTTATGACATCGTTCGTATTCCTGAGTTTGATGCTGGCGGATATACTGCTACGATGACAAACTACGAACAAAAACACATCACAGATCAAGCTTCTGTGGAAAACGTTTTGGTGAATGGTTATGGTCCTGGAACTTATCCATTGACTTTGAAAACTACAACTGCTTTGACGCCAAGCAGCACTACTCTTTCTTTGGAAGATACGGCTGTGGCAATTACCGGAATTGTGGCTGGAACAGTTTTTATTGTTACCGGAACAGGTGATTTGGCTGTCGTGAAAGTGGTCAGCACTTCGGTGCCAGTCGGAACTCCGCCTCCTTACAAATTGGACCTTGTGATTGAATTGATAGTCCCTCCAACTGGAACCATCGCATCTGGACAGACTTTGGATTCCTTTACCGGATTCACAAATACCGAACGGACTGCAAAAATTACAACTGATCCAGACTTTCAACCTCTTATGAATTATTTGATCACTCAGCTTCAAGCTAGAATAAATGACAGAATTAGTAGACTAAATGAACAATTACCAGCCCTTGCCACTAATGAAGATGCTGATGGTGCTGCCAATATAACAACAGCGACCAATAACGTAAATATCAGTAAGAACTTCTTGACGAACTATCTGATTACAACTGACATCTCAAACACTGGCCTTTCTTCTTTATCGACCGAGAGAGCCACACGTTCGGGACAGTTGACAACTAGATTGTCACAGATCATGGCGGCTTATACGGGGCAAACTGAGAACTATTACGAGCAAAGATACCAAACTGCAAACAACAGAGGCAATACCCAAAGGGGTACTTTACGGGCTGTGGAAAATGCTAAATCGGTGAAAACCACCTTGCAAAATCTTGCTGCTGGATTGGCTGGAGCCAACGCAGCATTGGGCAGCATAATTCCATAAGTTCTGCTATAATGGAACTAGAATAAAAAAATAGGAAAACTATGCCAATTACAGGTCTTGGTCCTTTCAATAATATCATTGAGGACTTTAAAAACTCATTAAATTCAATATTTGGACAGTCGGAAGCCTTTGATTTGACTGGTGTTGGTTCTATTGTTGATAGCTCTAAAGAGCATTTTGGCAAATTTAAACCAGAAAATTGGACAGGCAACACTAATCGTAAAGGGTCTGCTAGGTTGCGCTATGGCTTCACTATAGTTGATATAGGAAATTTGGGAGCCAAAGAATTTAAAATTGACGACTCTTTATCCAAAACCTATTATTTAGATATTCCTCCACAAGCAATTACGCAAAAGGAAAATTTCGCTACTAATATTAGTGCCACTCGTAGAGGTGTCGTAGTAGAGAGTGAAGGTGTAATTTTTAAAGATATAGTCATCTCAGGAACTACAGGGGTGTTTCCTGGCACCAGAGAATCTTATGGCGGAGCTAGAGCTAATTTTAAATCTTTAACTTCAGCGCCTAATCAAGCTTCAGGAGTAGAAGCGAATGGTACAAACTCAGCTTCAGAGGTGATTTCTGGATATGCTGAATTTTTAGGATTGCGAGCCTTCTTTCTAAAATTTGCCGATGCCAAAGTTAAGGCAAGGGGCAATCTATTTTTAGTCTTCATAAATGAAAAGGATCAACAAGCTCTTGTAGTAGAGCCTTTAGAGTTTACGATGGAACGTAATTCTAAAAATCCAATGCAATATCAATATCGTATTGTTCTAAAAGCCATAATGACTTTGGACAATCTTGCTTCACAACAAGTAGAAGGTGGCAATACAACTCCAGAATTGCTTAATAGCATTATAAATGTTTCTAGAAATGCTGCCGCTGCAATTCAACAATTTAGAGCAGCAGTAGGTCAGGCGAATCGTTTAGTTCAGACCATATCACAAGAATTGGATAAAACTTTAATTGGTCCATTACGTTTACTTGGTTCAGCTTTGCAAGACGTTGCTGATGCACGAGAAAATGTGTTACGGGTGCCAACTACTTTACAGCGTAATTTAAACGATGCGTGGTTGACGATTCAAGAACAACGATTTACAACTAATAAGTCTACGTTGATTGATTCTTTTGTTGTAAAGAGTTCCTCTAAAGGACTAACTACTGCTAATAATGATGTTTCAACAGGGAAGATTTCGACTAGAGGTTCTACTGATTTTTTAACTTCTAATAATTTATTAGATAGAGCTAAAGCAGAAACGTTTGTTAATTCCGTAGCAGATGCCCTTACTGTTTCTGCTTTAGAGAATGTATCAAAAAGTTTTGTAGAAGATTTGAAGGCTAAAATGCAAAATTTGGCAGATGACATTGCGGAAGTTGTAAATTTAGGCAATGCCGATTACGATCTTATAAGGAATAGGTCAAACGTATTTTTGCCAAATCCCTTGCGTTCTGCCACTTCTTCAGAATATCTATTGTTAGGTAGTACATTAAAATGTATTGCTGCTCTTAATAGTGTATTAGCCACGAATAATTTATTTGCAGTTGATACTACTAAGACTTTTGAGGATGATGAAACAGCATTGCAAGGTATTGTTCAATTATCAGCTCCTTCTTCTGTTAAAGAGATCACTATTTTAGGAAATGACACTCTTGAGCGAATTTCAGTTAGATATTACGGAACAGTGGATCGTTGGGTAGAAATTGCCGTACTTAACAATTTAAAATATCCATATATAGCTGATACTGCTTCTGATGGCGTAAAAAAGTATGGAGATAAGCTTCTAATAGGTAACTAAAAATGTCAAATATTATAAAAAATAAACAATACAATATTACGAAAGATATGTCATATACCGAAAAGGAATTGGGTGTTGATTTAGAGATTGGACCTACTGGAGATTTAAAAATGAGTAATCTCAAAGATTTTAAACTTATTGCCGGAGCAGAGAATGCAGCACAGGCTCTAAGGCTGAAAATGGAAATAGAAAGGGGCAGTCTTTTATATCACCCCACTATTGGATCTAATCTCCAAATTGGAGAAAAGACTAAAGATGCGTTTTTAATCAAAACAACCTTACTTAATTCCATTCTCCAAGATCCTAGATTTTCTAGTGCCACAGTAAATGTCACAATTCAGGGTGGGATTTACATTATTGATATTTCTGTTAAAATCAAAAATATAGACCAAGAAGTGCCAATTCAATTGGCATTAGGGAGCTAGTCGTGGCTTTCACCCCAAAATCTCATGCGCAAATAGTAGCAAGCATGGCAGCAAAAGTTGCCTCTGAAACTCCTATTACCGATTTTAGTCCTGGTTCTGTAATTCTTACTTTGTTAGAAGCTGCTGCTCAGGAGGATCTACAGCAGTATGTTGCTATGCTGGAAATCATTCTGGCATACAACTTGGACACTACTTCTGGTGCCGACCTTGATAAGCGTGCGAAAGAATTTGGTCTTACTAGACTCGAAGCACAGCCTCATAGTGGTTACATTTCTGTAATCGACACTCGATTTAATAAAATTTCCAGTAAGCTCTACGCAGGTCTTCCTGGGCCAACTGCAAACTCGAACGTGATCAACGTTGACGACGCATCGTCATTTCCAGCTACAGGCTCGGTTTATATCGGTCGTGGTTCGCAAAATGCAGAGAGTATTATTTCTTACTCAACGGCTCCAGTTAACAACGGTTCTTATTGGACTATCAATCTTGATACCAACTTGCTTAAAGATCATGGTACAGATGAAACGGTAATTCTTGCTCAGTTCGGTGATCGAAATGTCACGGCTGGAACTGAAGTGCGAATTCCACCAAATGACTTTTCTGCTGCGGTTCTTTTTGAATTGAATCAAGCAGTAACTTTACTTGATGGTGAAAACAGAATTGACAACGTTCTTGTAACGGCAATCAATGCTGGCGGGTTCTCTGTTCCTTCGGATTCTATTATCGAATTCGTAAACGTTCCTTTTGCCGATGCAGTAGTTACAAATCCTCTTCCTTTTGTGAATGGTCGTGATGTTGAAAGTGATCAGGACTTGCGTGACCGCATTCGTGACACCATTCAATCACTCTCTCGTGGTACAAAGGACTCTGTTCGTACTCGTGTAGTTGGATTAGTCGATCCAAACTCAAATAGTCGCATTGTTTCGGCAAACATCATTCCTCCTGTTATTTTGGCCGATGGACCTACTAAGGTTTACATCGACAATGGTCGAGGTCTTGAACCTGAAATTTTGACGATTGGTTTGGAACAGATTGTTACCAAGGCCAATGGCGGAGAATCTTTCTTCCAACTTCAAAACTTTCCTGTTGTAAAAGCTAACGTTATTTCTCAGCTTGCAGAACCTTTCAATCTTGTTGGCGGGGAGACTTTGATCTTTACCGTTGGTAACGAAGAAGAAGTGTTTACGTTCGTATCTAGTGATTTTAGAACTCCTGGCAAAGCTAAAGCTGTTGAAGTCTCTCAAGCTATCAATCAACGAGCTAACTTAATCGAAGCTCGTACTATTACTGAAGACGGTCTTCGTAAGATATTCATCACGCCGGTAGCTCGTACTAATGAAGAGCTTACGGTGTCTGATGCTTCTACTGCACAGGCAGCATTTAACTTCAATACCAAAACCGTTTTCACTTCTAAACTGTACAAAAACGATAAACTATTAAGCAAAGACGGTACTACGGCATCGGTACTGAGCGAGGCGCAGCCTTTTGATCTATCTACAAATATCGTAACTACTACGGATGGAGATTTTACACTTGCATCGGGCTCTAGAATTGTAACTAAGAGTGCAGTAGGGGCGGGAGTTAACTCCGTGCTCGAACAGGTTCATCCTGGAGATTACGTAAAGCTTTCCACTGATCCTGACATCTTTTATACCAAAGTGCGCACCGTTGTTGACGGTCAAAAGTTTATCCTTGAAAGTGCATATCCTGTAGGTGGATCTGGATCTGGTAACTTGACCATCTGGAATAGTCCTCAGATTGAGATCGCTTCTAACGGTGAAGATGATGATACGGAGCTTGTAAGCTTCGGTCCTAACGATTTTGGAAACTCAAGTCAGGCTTTGGCTACAGAAGTTTCTGCTCGTATGGACACTGAGATTCATCAATCTAAGGTAGAACTTGCGGTCAACTCGACCCGAGTAAAAGTCGTATCTGAGGTAGAAAACAGCTCCTTGTCTAGTATGCGAGTCGTTGGCGGCGGAGCATCGGTAGAACTAGGTCTGGCTTCTGTATCCCCTTTAACTGGTACGGTCAGCTTGACTGGCGGTTCTAAGGTTATGAGCGGCGTGGGAACTCAGTTCCTAAGTGAACTTGAAGAAGGTCAGTGGATCAAAGCTAACATTCATGGTAAAGGTTCGTGGACCCGAGTTGAGACTATCGAGAGCAATACCATAGCGTACTTGCGAGATGGCTACAGAGGACCTAACGTAAGCGGCCCTTGCAGCCGCATCAACAAGGGTACTTTGGTTCAAGGTACGAACAAAGATTATGTACTCAATCGTTCTAACGGTATGATCGAACTGTCTGAGCCTTTGGCGGCGGACGACACGTTGACAATCGGCTCTATCAATACTAGAGCTTTTGTAGACTCCTTACCTGAGACTTTTAACTTCTCGGTTCTCGGAGCATCTTCCACGCTTATCGTTAGAATCGACGGCGGATTCTTAGGCTCTGTTTCTACAGGCGACGCCATTCCTCCGTACAACTCTTTGATCGCAGACAATTTGAAAAACTACCCTGCCGGATTCTTTGTAGGATTTCATATTGAGTTCACCAGTGGAAATAACATCGGACAAACTGATATCGTGAACACGTACAATCCTGCAACTGGTCAGTTGGACCTTATCACTGGTGTTTCGAATCCTATTCTCATCAGCGATAAGTTTGTTCTTTCGCAGGTTATCACTTTCAACCACGCTGCGGATTTTGCAGATCCTGCTAACGTATTTGCTTCTGAAGTTGTGGCCGCTATTAACTCGGAGATATTGGGTGGGGTTGCTAAAGTCAACTCTGTAAATAACTCGGTTCGATTGCAGACCACTTCGTTTTCTGAACTTGGATCATTGCAGATCATAGGCGGAAGTGCGAACGGTGTTTTGAACTACACTTCCGAACTTCAGACTAATCAAGAGACCAATTTAGCCTTCACTCTTTCTGATAACTCAGATAGAGCAGGACTCTCTAACGCTCTTGGTTACACGCTAGGACCAAATCAATCATTGGTTGTAATCGTAGACGATGATGTAGTCAATAAAACTTTTGTTATCCCATCTTCTATCTCAGGAACCGTTACAACTGGCGGAGCTTCCTTCATCGCTTCGGGCTTGGTGACTAACTACCCTGACGATGACTTCTTTAACGATTATTGGATTTATTGGACAAGCGGTCTTCTTGAAGGTAGAGTTCAACGAGTAGTTGATTACAACGGCACTACCGGACAATTTACGGTAGCAGATGTATTCCCTTCTCCGGTAGGATCTTCTTCTGCGGGAGATACTTTTGCAATCGTTCCTAGAACGGCTGAGAATATTGTTTCGCACTTTAAGAATTTGAACATCTCTACAGTTTCAACTGCGCTTGATGCTGAAGTTACTGGCGCAAGTGGTGACTTTGTACAGCTTGTATCTAAGACTCCAGGCTCTCAAGGAAAGGTGTTTGTTTCGGGCGGAACTGCAAATCTTATCGAAATTGCAATCCAAACTATTGTTGCGGGTGCGCCGGTAAACGACGTAACCGTAAACTCGATTGCAGGTCTTTCAAAAGGTCTGCCGGTAAATCTTCGAGCTGGCGGCGCAGTAACTACTGGTGATGGTTCGGCTCCTTTCGACACCTTCATCTCGACTGCTTTTATTACAACACTTGCCGGATACTTCACAGGTCTTGAGCTTGAGTTCACGTCTGGTCTTAACGCCGGACACAAATCAGTAATCAGCTCTTACAACAACTTGACTGGTCAGTTTGTACTGACAACTCCCCCAGGAAATCCGATTGGTGTTGGAGATAAATTTGTTATCAACAGACTTGCGTTTGTGGTAAACATCGTCGGCACTGCGGCACCTTACACAGTATCTTTGAACGACTCCACAAACACACCTATCGACGTGAGTGGATATACTTCAGAGCGTCAAGGAACTATTGCAGATCAAAACGGATTAAACTTTCAACGAGTTCAAGTAGAAGGAACTGACGGCTACAAATATTACACTGGATTGATTCAGCTTTCTCAGTGGACCATCGACGGCCTAGACCGAGATCCGAGCAACTATCCTGGTATCGGCGCTGCCGGAACACAGTTTGAGGTCATTCCTCCAGTTTTGATTAATGTTCGATTGATCTTGAACATTACTACAGACGAGGGAGTAAGCTTGTCTTCAGTGTTGAACGAGGTTCAAAGTGCGGTTTTAGGTTATGTAAATTCTCGTAAAGTTGGTCAAGAAGTTGTACTATCTGAGATCGTCGCTGCTGCACAATCTGTAAACGGAATCTTTGACGTTGAAATTACTAACCACACTGAAAATATCGTAGTGGCCGATGGCGAGCTTGCTCGTTTGGCGGTAGAAGATCTGGTGATTGGTTAATATGAAAGCGTGTAATAAGTGTAACGTCTCAAAGGAATTAGCTTGTTTTCACAGGTCTAAGGAATCTAAAGACGGCTTATATTCAATATGTAAAGCGTGCAAAAATGCGGCAAAGGCTGTATGGAAGCGTGCCAATAAAGAAATTAATCGAAGACATAGTAGAGAGCACTATCAAAGAAATTCGGAAGTTTATAAACGATCAGCAAAACGGTGGAGAAAGTGTAATTCTGGTTTAGTAAACTTTATGACTAATATGCGTAGAGAGCACATTAAAAGGGCAACACCGCCTTGGGTAAACAGAGATGAGCTAAGGCAGATTTACAAAAACTGTCCAAAAGGTATGCATGTGGATCATATAATACCTCTGCGTGGTAAGACAATATGCGGGCTACACGTACCAGAAAATCTACAATACTTACCGGCATTAGAAAATGTGAAAAAGGGCAACAGGTATCATGAGTAAGTTTAAACGTTTATCCCAAGCTCTTCCTGGACTTTACAGACCTGAAGTCAACACCATGATCGGTGGACTTCTGAAGGCTTGGGGTCTTGGTGACGATGATGTAGTTGTTCAACTAAAAGAAGCAAAAAAGCAGATTTTTGTTGAGGAGGCTTCGGATCGATATCTTGATTATCTAGCCAATAACGTAGGAGTCAGTCGAACGGCTGAACTGGGGATTGAAGATGCAGATTTTAGAAATCTTGTTCCTGTATTATCCTATTTTCCGAAGCAAGTTAGAAAAACTATCATTGCGCTTCTTGACGTTTTTTGGGGCAGTGGTTTTACAAGGCCAAATATTAACAGCGGAAATATTGAGCCTTATGATTTTTCTCCTGAGTCGGTATTAACAGGTCAAGTTACTTTTAAAGTTAACGAGACGGTAGTTACTGGAGTTGGTACTCAGTTTTTGACTGAGGTTCAACCAGGCTCCTACATCAAAGCGTCTACAGCTTCTGGCAAACTTTACGCCAAAGTTTCGGCGGTCATTAGTAACACACTTCTTTTATTGAGTGATGTTCCAGACAATATGCCAACTGCTGTTAACGTAACCGCAGTTAAAGCCGACATTCTTGATCTAGAGTATGAAGTCGATAACGGAGCAGACCGTCGTAAGATTCGTTTTAAGCCGAATGCTTTCGAAGATCTTACTGCTGTTTCTGCGCAAGAGCTTGCAGATGCAATTAATAAAGACATCGAGCACAACAAAAATCTTACGGCTTCCGTGTTCATTGACCCTCTTGCCGGAAACAAGCTCAACCTTCGCACCAACACTTCTGGACTTCAAGGTTCCATTCAAATTCTTGGCGGCACCGCAAATAGCCCCTCACGTTTAAACTTTACTTTGGACAAACAAATCGAAACTAAATGTTCGGTTTATGAAGTAAATCCAAACGAGATCGTAATTCGTATTCCTTCTTCAGTTCCAGTTCTTCGTAGAAAACTTCAAGGAAGTGCTCACCCTAAGGAAGTCAAGACTGAGCTTTTGTCTGATCAGGCTCCCTATGATTTTTCTACGCTTGCACCTTCTTCGACCTTAAACGTAACGGTCGATGGTACGCCTTATGCAGTCACGTTTACAAATGCTACTGACT
>FRDC01003291.1_pt1 | contig 32340 bp, 31 predicted proteins | sample 1106171 | NCBI WGS metagenome assembly FRDC01 (sample SAMEA3930566, study PRJEB13176) | freshwater metagenome | biome: Drinking water system; feature: drinking water; material: water | place: Singapore | collected 2014-12-20 | reverse complement strand
GCCCTCTGTCGTCTCCTGAACTTTTTTCAGCTCTTCTTTTCCGTGGACGAGTTCGGTCAATGCTTGAGCCAGTGCTTTTTGCGCTTCCCGCTTTTCAGGCGCTGCTTTCAAAGATTTCTCAAGTGCGGCTGCTTCGTCTTTAGAAATGAAAGTCAGATATTTAATGAGGTTCATGACATCGGCATCGGCCGTTTGTAAGAAGTACTGATAGAACTGATAGGGAGTGGTGCGCTCTGGTGTTAACCACACGGCCCCTTTTTCGGTTTTTCCGAACTTCGTGCCGTCGGACTTTTCAATGAGCGGGTGAGTGAGACCAAAAGTCTCCGCATGCTCTTTCCCGTGAGCCGCCGAAATTCTTCGAATCAGTTCAATTCCCGAAACGATGTTTCCCCACTGGTCGGATCCACCGATTTGCAATCGGCAGCCGTGCACTTGGTTCAAGTGGTAGTAGTCATAAGATTGGAGGAGCAGGTAAGAAAACTCGGTGTAAGAAATTCCGTGGTCCCGATCTTCCAATCGGGCCCGAACCGATTCTTTGCCGATCATCATGTTCACGCTGAAGTGCTTGCCGACGTCACGCAAGAAGTCGACGTAGCCTAACTTCGCGAACCAATCTTTATTGTTCACCACTTTTGCGGCGGCAGGCCCGCTCGTATCCAAAAATCTTTTAATGACGTTGGTAACGCCTTGCTCGTTTTTATGAATTTGATCGGGCGTTAGAAGAGAGCGTTCTTGAGATTTCCCGCTCGGGTCGCCAATCATTCCCGTGGCGCCTCCCACCACTGCAATCACCGGGTGGCCCGCGAGTTGAAATCGCCGAAGCGCCAGTAGGGGCAGTAGGTTTCCAACGTGGAGGCTGTCTGCCGTCGGATCAAAACCGCAGTAAGCGGTGAGGGGTTCCTTGGCTAAAACTTTTCCAAGAGCAGGATCGGTGGTTTGTTTGATCAGGCCGCGCCATTCTAAGTCAGCGGTGAGGCCCGGATCTACCTTCATAGCCATCTTGAATTTGTATCCCTAACTTCCTGAAAACTCTAGCGCTTTCCAGCCTTCTTCTTCGGCACTTGAGGCGGTGGGTTCTTCCCTGCTGGTTTCCAAGTCTCAATTCCGATTCCATATTTCAAAGTATCCGCATCACGCGCTAGCTTGCTGGAAACCCCGTAAAACGCGTACTTGGGGCTGAAAAGAAAGGCGTAGGGCTGGTCCTCGGCAATCTCTTCATGCGCGGCTTGCCAAAGGGGAATCTGCTTTTTCGGATCGAGAGTCACCCGAATTTCATCCAAGAGGCGGTCAACGACGGGATTCGAATAGCTCATGTAGTTCCGGCCGGGCGGCGCAATGGCAGAGGTGTGAAATACCATTTTCCAATCCGTGTCGAATTCGGGATTCCACCCAGATTGAAGAGCGTCAAACTGCTTGTCGTCCATCAATCCCCCCATGAGACTAAAGGCGACCCGCTTCAGATTCATTTTGATTCCCACCATTTTGAAATCTTCCTGAATCAGAGTGAGAAATTTTTCGGCGCTCTCCGAGGTGTAGAGGAGAGTGAATTCAAACGGCAGCTCTCTTTCTCCGAGGCGCATGAACCAGCCTTGCGGGCCTTGGGTCCATCCCGCTTTTTTAAGAAGCTCAATCGCTTTTAGTCGATTGAAGCTGACCGCCGAAACGCGTGGGGAAGAGTGGGGGCTTGAGTTTCCAAAGGGCCCACGAGTTTTTTCAAACTGACCAGCAAATATTTTTTCCAAAATAAAATCGCGATGGATGAGTTGCGAAAGAGCTTGACGAACCCGCTTGTCTTTGAAGAGGGGGTTCCTTTCATTCCAGGCAATGAATTTGTAAGAAAGGTTGTAGTCGCCCGAATTTTTCACCCGCACTGCTTTGTAATGTTTACTCGGATTTTTTGACAGGTTCTCGAAGTCTTCGGGGGCTAGCTCCAAGTAATCGAGGTCGCCCTTCTTCAGCATTTCCAATGCAGTAGCATCCTCAAAAACAATCTTGAATTGCACCTTTTTGAAGGCGTGAAGTTTTTTAAAAGTCGGAACGGCGGTGCTCCAGTAGTCCGGATTTTTTTCTAAAAGGATGTGCTGATTCCTTTCCCACTCCTTGAGCAAGTACGGCCCAGATCCAATCGCTTTCTTGTTGAAGGCCGAGTCTCGGGGGTTCTCGCTGTCGTAATAGTGTTTCGGAATGATGCGAAGCTTGGCTAACCGATTGAAGGTGAGGAAGTAGGGCGCCTTTGCAATGAACTGTACGGTTTGCTCGTTCACGACCTTGGCTTCTTGAATTGCTTCAAAATAAGTTTTGTTCTGAGATTCCAAAAACCGTTGATCGAAATAGACATCGAAGCTGAATTTCACGTCGAAGGCTGAGACGGGACGACCGTCGTGCCACTTCGCTCCCTTTCTCAAAGTGAAGGTGGTGGTCTTTCCGTCTTTCGAAACCTTCCACTTTTCAGCAAGTGCCGGGAGCCAGGCGTGGGTGTTTTCGTCCTGAACCAAAAGAGAGTCGAAGAGATACGGGGCCACTAAACTAAAGTAATACCCATTGCCCAGGACGGGATGGAGGGAACCGGGGTCATTGGCCAATCGGTAGTTGAAAACATCGTAATCGTAAGTGGGCCCTTTCGGAGCTTTCGGAGAGGGCTTGGGAACGGGCTTCTTAGCCAAGGCTGGAGCCGCTAGGAGAAGGGCAAACAGAATGATCAGGCCCTGGGCGGATTTCGAGTCCTTGAGCTTTAGCATTTCTCAAATTCTAGGTCTAAGTTCCTGAAAACTCTAGAGCATTTAGTACTTCCAAACCTAACTGAATCCTGACACAACAAGGCAACGGGATAGCTCATTCTTCGCCTAGAAAAGAGGATACCTATGCTTAAAACAAACATCTTTGCTGTGCTAACCCTGGCCTTCTTAGGCGCAACTTCCGTAATGGCTGCCAATAATCCCGTTCTATTGAACGGCGCCGGCGCCACCTTTCCCTATCCTTTATATTCGAAGTGGTTTTCAGAATACGCGAAGGCCAACCCTTCGGCGCGAATCAATTATCAATCCATTGGAAGCGGCGGCGGCATTCGTCAGCTGCTTGAGAACACGGTCGACTTCGGGGCCTCCGATGCGCCGATGACGGATGAACAGTTGGGCAAGAGCAAGACTCCGGTTTTGCACATTCCCACCGTCTTAGGTGCAGTGGCTGTGACCTACAATCTTCCCGACTTAAAACAAAAGATTCGTCTGAATTCGGAAGTGTTGGCGGCCATTTTCTTGGGCAAGATTACGAAGTGGAGCGATCCCGCTCTTGCGAAATTAAATCCGGGTGTGAATTTCCCGAAAGAACTTCCCATCGTCGTGGCCCATCGTTCCGATGGCAGTGGTACCTCCGCCATTTTCACGGATTACCTTTCGAAGGTGAGCCCCGAGTGGCGTGAAAAAGTGGGAGCTGGCACAGCAGTGAGCTGGCCCACGGGTCTGGGCGGAAAAGGAAACGAAGGTGTGACGGGTGTGATTAAACAAACTCCCGGCAGTATCGGATACGTGGAGTTGATTTACGCCGAAAGCAATAAGCTCCCTGTCGCTCAGCTTCAGAACAAGAGCAAAAAGTTTATAGAGCCGTCGATGAAGACCGTGACCTCGGCTGCTTCGGGTTCGCTGGCTTCGTTGCCTGCTGATTTCCGAGTGTCTATTACGGATGCTGCAGGGGCTGAGTCCTATCCGATCTCTGGCTTTACCTACTTGCTGGTCTATCAAACGATGCCGGCTGACAAAGGAACGACCTTGGTGAAGTTTTTGAAGTGGGCGATAGCGGATGGCCAGAAAATGGCTGAGCCGCTGTTCTACGCTCCCTTGCCCAAGGCGATGATTGGCAAGGTTGCCAAGAAAATTAATGAGATCAAAACCCACTAAGAAATCCGAGAACGCAATGGAATTGCCTCAGACCCTCTCTATGAGTGCAGTGTCGAGTACGCTCGGTATTTTCGAGCGTAAGAAGAAGCGAGACGTCCATTTGGGCGATCGAATTTTCTTCTGGGTTCTGAGGCTCCTTGCGATCGGCGTGATGCTCCTGCTTTTGGGAATCACGCTGAATTTGCTTCGAGTTTCTTTTCCGATTTTTTCAAAGTTTGGCCTCTCTTATTTCGTGACCAATACTTGGAACCCCGTGACTGAAAAATTCGGAGCAGGTGCTTTCATTTACGGCACGGTCGTGTCGTCTTTGATCGCGCTCGTGATTTCGGTTCCGATTAGCATCGGCGTTTCCGTGTTTTTGACAGAGCTTGCCCCACGCCGACTGGCTGAAGCAGTTGGTTTCTTAGTCGAAATGTTGGCGGCTATTCCCAGTGTGGTCTATGGGCTTTGGGGTATTTTCGTTCTGGCCCCGTGGTTGCGAACCACTCTTCAGCCTGCTCTGGCTTCGACGTTTGGATTTCTGCCGCTCTTTCAGGGGCCTCCTTACGGAATCGGAATGCTCACGGCAGGGATTATTTTGGCGATCATGATTTCTCCCACGATTTCAGCCATCTGTCGGGAAGTATTTAAAGCGATTTCTCTGCAGCAAAGAGAAGCGGCTTTGGCGCTCGGGGCGACGCGTTGGGAGACGATTTCTCTCGCTGTTTTGAAGAGTTCGTTCTCCGGAATTTTTGGAGCCGTGATCTTGGGCCTCGGTCGTGCTTTGGGAGAGACCATGGCGGTGACCATGGTTATCGGGAATCGGGCCGATATCTCGGCATCTCTTTTTGCTCCTGGACAAACCATGGCGAGCGTCATTGCTAACGAATATGCCGAGGCCACGAGCGACATGCATTTGGCCGCACTCTCCGCAGTGGGGCTGGCACTCTTCTTAGTTTCATTCTTAATTAATAGCTCCGCGCGCTTTCTGGTTTGGCGGGCCACACGAAAATCGAAGGGGGCGCGAGCGTGAACGAAGATCTCTCCTTACGCGACTTTCGACGAAAGCTGATCAACTGGGCCATGTGCGCTGTTTTGGCGCTTGCTGCGGCTCTTGTTCTGATTCCTCTCCTAAGTGTGTTTGCCTATGTGGTGAAGCAGGGGATTTCATCCGTGAACTGGAATTTCTTCACCCAGCTTCCGAAGCCCGTCGGTGAAACCGGCGGCGGGATGGCAAACGCTCTCTTGGGAACCATCGAGCTGGTTTTGCTCGCCATGCTTGTCGGTGTTCCTTGGGGTGTAGCGACCGGAGTTTACTTAGCCGAGTATGGCCGCGGAAAGTTTGCTCGCGCTTTAGGATTCTGCGTGGACTTGATGACGAGCGTTCCTTCTATCGTGGTAGGCCTTTTTACCTACACGATTCTCGTCATGCCCTTTAAGCGCTTTTCAGCGATGGCGGGTGGGGCTTCGCTCGCCATCATCATGATTCCGATTGTTGCGCGCACTACCGAAGAACTGTTGAAGCTCGTTCCGAATCATATTCGCGAAGCAGGGTTGGCGTTAGGTATTCCGCGGTGGAAGGTGACGCTCTGGATTGTTCTTCGAGGCAGCATGAGTGGAATTATTACGGGCGTGATGTTGGCTGTGGCTCGCGTGGCTGGAGAAACAGCGCCGCTTCTATTCACAGCGTTTAATAATAGCTACTGGTCGTTCAAACTGGATCAGCCCATTGCGTCGCTTCCCATTCAGATTTACAACTACGCCATCAGCCCGTTTGAAGATTGGCATCGCCAAGCTTGGGCGGGTGCGCTGGTACTGGTCTGCTTTGTTTTAGTTCTCAACCTGTCCACTCGCATTTTGATGAGACAACCGAGGTCCACCCGATGACGAACCTGAATCCCATCCTAGAAGCACGCCAGATTAATGCTTGGTTCGGTGGCACCCAAGCCATTCGCGATATCAGCATTTCGGCCCAACCCAACACCGTCACTGCGCTCATTGGTCCTTCCGGATGCGGGAAATCGACGTTCATTCGCTGTTTGAATCGCATGCACGAGGAAGTTCCCGGAGCCTCTGTGAAGGGGCAGGTGTTGCTGTCAGGTTCCAATATTTATGACGGGGGAGTGGACCCCGTTTCGGTGCGCCGCAAAATCGGGATGGTCTTTCAGAAGCCCAATCCGTTTCCTGCTCTCTCTGTCGCCGAGAATGTTGCCGTCGGCCTTCGGCTGGCGGGCATCTCGAAACGCTCGGTCTTGAACGAAACAGTGGAAAAGTCCTTGCGCCAGGCGGCCTTGTGGGAAGAAGTTAAGGATAAGCTTCGCTCTCCGGGAACGAGCCTTTCCGGAGGTCAGCAGCAGCGGCTCTGTATTGCGCGAGCTTTAGCGGTGAGTCCGCCGGTATTGCTGATGGATGAACCCACCAGCGCCTTGGACCCGATTTCTACAGCGCGTATTGAAGAACTTTTGAATGAGTTGAAAAAACAGGTGACCGTCGTCATTGTCACTCACAACATGCAGCAGGCGGCTCGAATTTCTGATCGTACCGCCTTCTTCCTCCTGGGAGAAATGGTGGAGTTTGACGAAACGGCAACGATCTTTACTAACCCAAAGGATCGCCGGACGGAGCACTACATTACGGGTCGATTTGGATAAGGGGACTTATGGAAAGACATTTTGAAACCGAGTTACGCGAACTCAAAGAAATGATTCTGGCAATGGGTGGTCGGGCCGAAAAGGCCATCGAAGAAGCCACTCAAGCTCTGATTCTTCGGGAGCCGGAAAGATTTGAGCGCGTGTATCAGATTGAAAAAGAGATCAACACCGACCACATCAAGGTGGACGAAGCGTCCATTAAGCTCTTAGCCCGACAATCGCCCTTAGCCGCGGATCTTCGATTGGTAGTGGCTGTCATTAAAATCAATACCGACCTTGAACGCATCGGCGATCAGGCGGTGAATATTTCTCACAACGGAAAACGCTACGTGGCGGAGCCACCGATTAAACCATTGATCGACATTCCCAGAATGGCGCAAGAGGTTTGCACCATGGTGAGAGAAGCCCTGGATGCTTTTGTTCAGCAAGATCATGAGCTCGCTCGCCGCGTGTTGAATCGGGATGACTCGGTGGATGCGTTGAAGAATCAGATCTTCCGGGAACTCCTCACCTTCATGATCGCGGATCCGAAGACCATTGAGCGCGCGTTGAATCTGATTTTGATTGCTCGAAACCTCGAGCGCATCGGCGATCACGCCACGAATATTGCCGAAGATGTCATTTACGCAGTGACTGGCAAGGACATCCGTCACGGGGCTCACCCGAATCCTAGCAGTTCAACGAACTAAGGAGGAGTTATGACTCAGGCCCAATCGATCCTAGTAGTCGAAGACGAAGGTGATATTCGGGACCTGATCATTCTTCACCTGAAGAGAGACGGCTATGCTGTGGATTCTGCAGCAGATGGCGAAGAGGGAATGAAGAAGCTTTCTTCGATGAAATACGACCTCATTGTTCTCGATTGGATGCTTCCTGGAATGAGTGGGTTGGAGATCGTGAAAACTCTACGGGCGACGGGAATGAATCTCCCGACCCCGGTTCTCATGGTGACGGCGCGCGTTGAGGCTACGGACATTGTTCGAGGCTTGGAAGCCGGTGCGGACGATTACGTGACGAAACCCTTCGAGCTCCCGGTTCTTCTGGCCCGGGTTCGCGCTTTGTTGCGACGCATTTCAAAACCCGCGGCTCCCGAGAGTGATTCCGGTTTGATTCAGTGCGGAAATCTGGTGGTGAATCCGGAGTCTTACGATGTGCGATGCAACGGCGAATCCATTCAGCTCACGCTTTCGGAATACAAACTTTTGTTGACCCTGGTTCAGAACCGCGGACGCGTGTTGACCCGAGACCAATTGATCGACAATGTTCAGGGACAGGGTGTAACAGTCGTGGATCGCGCCATCGATACTCACATTTTCGGATTACGAAAAAAGCTGGGATCTTGCGCAGACTTGGTAGAGACTGTTCGGGGTGTTGGCTATCGCGTTAAAACGGAAATCTAATTTCACTGAAGGCCTGATTCAAAAGAGACTTTCGCCGTTGCGAAGTTTTCCTTGGGTCCTTTTTCGCCGTCTCGTGGGCGGGCAGCTCATTGTAGTTTTGGTAATTTTGGCGGCAGCCGGATTTTCAGCGCGCGTGGTTTTCCGCGATTGGTTTGTTCAGCAAGCTTCGTATCAAGTGGCTCAAACTCTGCTGAGCCTCCAGCATAATTTGGATACGAAAGAGAACCTGAGCCTTTGGTGCTCCACCTACAGCGGGAGCGCGCTCACTTTCAGCCTGCTTCGCCCGAGTGGCGACGTCGTCTGTAGCACGATGAGTTTAGGGACGAATCCCTCGACGGACGTGAGTCGCACCATCAATCGGGGTGGATTTGCCAGTACTCTTGCCAAAGATGAAGCAGGAATGCCGGTGTTGTTGGGATCGCTCAGCGTCCCAAAGAAACAACTCGTGATTCGCGCGGCGATGCCGATGCCTCAGCTTCGCGAGGCCCTGACATTTTTTGATCGCTCTTTTGCGGGCACATTGGGGTTCCTCGGACTGATTTTTGCTATTTTCTCGGCGTGGTTGTCGCGTCGACTCGTATTCCCATTGGGACGGCTCATTGTGAAGGCGCGAGCTGTCTTTCAAAAAGAAGGATTAGGCAGCCCCAGTGGATTGAACGAAGAAAATTCCGACGAATGGCTAGACTTGGAAGACGCACTCGAAAAAATTCAGAAAGACCTGAAGCAAAAGACCGACACGATCGCTATTGAGCGCGAAGAATTGGCCACGTTGATGAGCGCCATTTCCGATGCCATCTTGGCCGTCGATCTAAACGGAAACCCGCTCTTCTTTAATTCGCGTTTTGCGCTGCTTTTCAAAGAGCGGGATCTTCACGAAAAATTACCGCGATTGGGCGAAATGTTTCGATCCCCTGAAATCCTCAATGCCTTTCATTCGGCTCTCACTGAGGGGCGGCAGGTCGATACGGGAGTGAAGATTTATCTGGAGCAAGCCGGTAACCAACGAGATTTTATTTTGTCTGTTGCTCCGCTTCGAAAAGAGTCGGCTCAGATTTATGGTGCGGTGGGAATTTTTCACGACGTCACTGAACTCAAGAGAGCCGAACAGATTCGAATCGATTTTGTCGCCAATGTTTCGCATGAGCTGAGAACGCCGCTTACCTCCATTAAAGGATACACCGAGACTCTTGCGGCGGATTTAAAGACAGGCTCTATAGAAAACCTAGATTCCGCTCTTCAAGTCATTTCTCGAAACGTTCAGCGACTCATGGCTTTGATCGGGGATTTGCTGGATCTTTCATCGCTCGAGTCGGGATCGGAAGTGAGCAAGGGACCGATCGACACGGAAGAACTGACGTCGCGCGCCGTCTACCATCTCGAAGCTCGATATCGTTCCAAGGGGCAGGTGATTGAGACTTCTTACTCGGCTAAGTCCGTGATAGGGGAATCTCAACGAATCGAGCAAGTGCTGATCAATCTGTTAGAGAATGCCATCAAGTACGTGCAGAACGATGGGAAGATTCGAATCAGTTGGGAGACCTCGGATAAATGGATTCTTCTTCGAGTCTCTGATAATGGACCAGGAATTCCGCACGAACATCAGCCCAGACTTTTCGAAAGATTTTATCGCATCGATAAAGCTCGGTCGCGTGAGATGGGTGGGACCGGTTTGGGTCTCGCCATCGTCAAACACATTGTCCAGGCCCATGGCGGATCGGTTTACGTCATGAGCGAACCTGGTAAGGGGACCGAGTTTATATGTCAATTTCCCGCGTAGTTCTTTTAGCAGCACTTTTTCTCAGTTCCTCGGCCCAAGCGATCGAGTTGAAGGGCAAGGAGTGCCAGATCTGGCAAGACACTCAGGGCATTTCGCATCTCCGCGCCGAGAGCGAAACAGTGGTATTCGGTTGTCTGGGCTATTTGCACGGACGAGACCGCGCTTTTCAAATGGATTTCTTGCGTCGAACCGTTCAGGGGCGTCGCGCGGAGATTTTGGGATACAAGGGCATCCGCTCTGATTTCATGTTGCGCGTGATGGGGCTGTACGATCAGGCTAAGACCATTTATGCGGGTTTGGCCCCTCAGTATCAGGAAGCTTATGTGGCTTACGCCCACGGCGTGAATCGAGGTTTTCAACAAGGTGGGACCGAGGGCTTTGAGTTTCGTGAGCTCGGCTACACGCCCGAGCCGTGGCGACCCGAAGATTCCGTCGCCATGATGATGCTTCAGTCGTTTGATCAAACTCGCCGCACCTTTGCCAATGACATGCAGGAGTCACGTAGGAAATCCCAGTTTGGCGACCTTACCGAAAGGCTCTTTTCTTTGGATGGCCTTCCTTGGGATACGTCGATTTTGAAATCGGGAGAATACGTGGCCAAATCTCGCGAAGGAAAGCCCCAGTCCTCGCTTCCTGCCACAGGTCAGCAGACTTCGAATGCTACTCTCAGAAGTATTGAAAAGGTATTGGGACTGAACGACGCCGGAGTGGAAACCGGCAGCAATCAATGGGTATTGGCTCCCGCAAAAAGTGCTACCGGAAATGCTTGGTTTGCAAACGACCCGCATCTTTCATTAAAGTCTCCTCCGTTCTGGTACTGGGTGCATATTTCGGGTGGAGCGCTAGATGCGATCGGAGGCAGCCTACCCGGCGTACCGATGATTGCTTCCGGTGCAAATCAAAAGGTCGCTTGGGGACCAACCAATGCCTACATCGATGTGGCCGATGTTTTCTCAGTGCCGGAATCGGAAGTTGCCGGGCAGAAATCTATTCGGCCGACGATCTGGTTCAAACTCTGGGGCCCGATTCAGATTCCCTTCGTCTTTAAAACTTTCACGCGCACCGAAGAGGGGTGGCCTGTGCTTCCTCTTTCGGACAGCGATGTGCCTTGGAAAGAAAAGAAACACGCTCTCGTTTTGCGATGGACTGGGTTTGATCTCACTGCAAAAGATTTCGAACATTTTTTTGATATCATGCGGGCCTCCACCGTCGAAGACATGAGTGACCGAGTTTCCTTGGTCGGGATTCCCAGTTGGAACTTTGTCTTTGCCGATACTCAAGGCCAAATTGGCTATCGTCTGGTGGGGCGGGTTCCCAAAAGAGGAAGTGACAATTATGGCGTTCCTTCGCTGACCAGTTTGAAGCAGATTCCCACCTGGCCTCTGTTGAATCATTTTGAATTGCCGCATGTCACGAATCCGCATCGAGGATTCGTTGTGGGAGCCAACAATCGTCAATGGCCGTCGGATTCGGCATTTTTAGGGGGGCGCAGTTATCGCACCAGTTTTCGTGCTTTTCGAATCGAAGAACTTTTGGAAAAAACCCCGAAGCACGATCTGAAGTCGATTCAAAAGATTCAATGTGACCAACAAGCCGTAGATGCCCGTTTTCTACTCCCGCTTTTGACGGATGCTGTGAAAGAAAAAGTCGCGAAGAATGGAAATTCTTCTGAACTCAGCGCTTTGAAGGAATTGGAAACTTGGGATCTGGATACTTCCACGCGTTGCAAGGCGTGTCCTATTTACCGGCGTTGGACTCATCGAATTGATTTGGCTTTGGGATTGGAAGAAAATGCTCTGTATCGTTCGCTTTCAAACCCCCATTTACCCGAGCTGGTGGATTCCATTTATAAGGAGTATGTCGAAGCGATTGCCGATGTAGGTTGGGTGAGTCGTGAGAATTCCAAAACCTGGGGCGATCTGCACGTGAATTTTTTCCGTCACATTTCCACCCTTCCAGAGTTTGACGTGAAGGATCCGCTTCCGACCTCGGGAGATGAAAACACCGTCAACCCCGGCAGCGCGGACTGGGATGCTCAGAATAAACGCTACGAGCAAGAGAGCGGAGCTTCTCATCGCTTGATTGTGGAGATGAGTAACCCGGTGAAAGTCTATTTGACGACGACGGGATTGAATCAGGATTTAAAGGAAAGAGATCTCAATAAGGCGGGAAGTCCTTGGTCCCAGTGGAACAAATGCGAGTATATGCAGCTCCACTTTCCTTTGAATTGGGATCAGGTCAGCTTGACCAAGTTTAGCTTGTAAGAGGAAGGCTTCTGAGTCGTTCCAGCTCGGTACGAATCAACTCGGCATCTTCCGTGCTGTGAAATGCTAACCCACAGGCGGGTGTATAAATTGCCGACCGCAAAATCTCACTGCCATGAGGCGTGCCTGAGAAGGTTTCTTGGAGTTGTGAGAAAAGTGCAGGCGCATGAAGGGCTTTGACGAGTTCGGGCCCTCGTTCCGAAGGAATCACTCCCAAAGACAGCCGCCCTCCCTTTTTATAAAAATCTTGGAGCGCCTCTCGTCGCTTCAAAAGTTCTGTGAGCGATAGACGGGTGTCGATCGATAAAACGTTCAAACCTAGACCCAGTACGGATTCCCAGTGAGTATTGCTGCAGCAGTGCAGGCCAACTAAAACGCCTTCCTTCTTCAAGGCAGTAATCAATAACTTCAATTCATTCAAAGTCAGAATGTGGCGGGGATTAGTGGGATCGAAGGCGTAGAGTCCTGGTTCATCCAAATAGAGCAACGGCTGAATCTTGGCGGAGAGGAGCCGACGGCTCATGGCAATGGATCGCGCCAGAATGAGTCGAAAGATCTGGCTCCCAATTTCCGGGTGTTGGTCGGGTGAAGTTCCGTCTTTGGTTCGGATGGACCACTGAGAAGTGAGCGGACCTGCAATTTGAATCTTAGCAGTTTTAACTCCGCGCTCTTCAAGCTCCCACAAGAAAGGTTGCCAAGAACTCCAAGTAGCAGCGGTGGGTTCGAAGCTCGAAAACGCTTCCGAATGATTAGAAGTAAAGGCTGCGTCCATTTTTTCTTGAAAGGCTTTGCATCGGCCCACCCAAACACTGACGTTCAAAAAAGTGGCGCCATCTCCCTCCGCTTCTAAACCCGGAAGGCCTTCGAGAGCTTGTGGAATCATGTATTCCCAGGAATTGCGAAGCGGAATCTGAGGGAGGAAGGGAATCGAATAGCCAAACGCGTATTCTAGCGCCGAGTCGATGTTATGATGAGGTAAGCTTCCGATAGCGGTTGTTTCCATGGTCATCCCATTCTGTTTTCGTCGTCCCCGCGCTGTCCGACTGAAAAATAAGTCGCTTGGGGGTGATGGAAGGCGATTGCCGAGACACTGGCTTCAGGATCCATCATAAACCCATCCGTCAACTGCACGCCGATTTCGCTGGCATTGAGAAGTTTGAATAAGAGCGTCTGATCATCGAGTCGCGGACAAGCAGGATACCCAAACGAATAGCGTTTACCTCGGTACTTGGCTTGAAAACGATCGAGCATCGTCATCTCAGGGGCATCCGGATAACCCCAGGATTTTCGGATTTGGGAGTGGAGGTATTCCGCGTAAGCCTCTGCCGATTCCAGAGCGAGTGCTTGAATAATGTGGCTCTTCAAATATTCCCCGCGATTTTTAAATTCCTCAGAAACTTCGCGCACGCCGTGCCCCACGCTCACTACAAACATCGCAATGGAATCGTCGCGATTCGGGTCTACGTAGTCGGAGAGGCAAAGACCATCTGCTTTACGCTGACGCGAAAATTCGAAGTATTGATCTTGGATAAAAATCTTATTGCCGCTGCTTCTGGTTTTGAAGAACTGATAAACGGCCACGGGTCGCATGGGGTCTGTGCCCCGGTACTGGGCTTTCACTTCTTCGACCGTATCCCAAATTCCGAGGGACTTTGCTTCGGTTTGTTCGAGTTCTCGGCGAAGCTGTGGCTCCGTCATTGAGCGAGCGAGCTGGCGTACCACTCCTCCTTTAATTCCTAGGTGACGCCCGTAGAGCATCAGGGGGTTGATGTACTTCCAAATCTGTTCGATGGGAGTGTTTTTTAAAACGTGGCGCTCAAAATCGGGGGGTTGGGGGAGTTGATCCAGCAACGAAATCGTTCCAGACCTTTGCGTACTTTCTACGATCTGTACTCCAGCATTCGCCGCGGTAGTTTCTTTCAATTGGCTACGCCGAGTGGCGAGTTCTGACTTGAGCTTTTCAAAGCGCTCGGGATCGACAATGGTTTTAGCGAGCTCTAACCCGCTCATCGCGTCGGATGCGTAGGCCACGGTTCCCGAGTAAGATTTTGAAATCTGTTTATCGACAAAGTTTGAAGAAAGTGCGGCTCCTCCGACAAGCATGGGCGTTGAAATTCCAGCCTTGCTCAAATCGTCGGCGGTGATCACCATCTGTTGAGCTGATTTCACCAGTAAACCCGAGAGACCGACAATATCCGGCTCGTGTTCTTTCACCGCTTGAATGAGCTGCTCGGGGGGAATTTTTATTCCCAGATTTACGACCTGGAAGCCGTTATTCGATAAAATGATATCGACCAGATTTTTTCCGATGTCGTGGACGTCTCCCTTCACCGTTGCAAGGAGTACCTTTCCGCGATTCGAAGATTCGGACTTCTCCATGAAGTTTTCCAGGTGTCCGACAGCGGCCTTCATGGCTTCAGCAGATTGAAGGACTTCCGCGACAATCAGCTGATTCGTATTGAAGAGTCGGCCCACTTCGTCCATTCCCTTCATGAGGGGACCGTTAATAATTTCCAGAGGGCGCAGAGTTTTCAACGCTTCATCTAGGTCTGGAACCAATCCGTCTTTCGATCCCTCAATAATGTAGCGGGGAAGCCTTTCCATCAGGGGAAGCTTGGGTTTGTTAGAAACGTCTTCCACTTTTTTATCCCGGAACTTTGCCGCGAAGGCTGCTACCGGGTCAGCGCCGCGAGTGAAGAGCAAGTCTTCGGCGAGTTGCAGTTCATCAGCCGGAATGGAGGCGTATCGAACCAGTTTCTCAGAATTGACGAGAGCCAGATCCAATCCCGCTTTCACACAATGGTAAAGAAAGACCGAGTTCAAAACCTCGCGGCCCGCGGGGGGCAATCCAAAGCTAACGTTCGATATTCCCAAAACTGTTTTCGTGTTCGGGAATTCCTTTTTTATAAGCCGAATTCCTTCGATAGTTTCTACTGCCGAGCCTACATACTGCGCATCACCTGTGGCACAGGGGAAAACCAGCGGATCCCAGTAAATATCTTCTTCAGGAACACCGTATTTTTTTGTCAATAACTCGTAAGAGCGCCTGGCAATGTCCAACTTGCGCTGGCGAGAAACTCCCATGCCTTGCAGGGGATCGTCGTCAATGGTACCGACAACTAAGGCTGCGCCAAACTGACGCGCGAGGGGAATAACTTTCTCGTAGCGCTCTTCGCCGTCTTCCAAGTTGATGGAGTTAATGATGGCTTTGCCTTGCGAGTAGCGAAGCGCCAATGCAATCACCTTTTCGTCGGTGGAGTCGATCATCAAGGGTGCGCGAATTTTTTTCGTCGCAATCTCCAAGAAACAGCGCATGTCCTCTAGCTCGTCGCGATCGGGATTCGCCAAGCAGATGTCGACGATCTGGGCTCCACCCTTAATCTGAGTGCGACCGATTTCCGAGGCTTCTTCAAATTTTTCTTCGCAAATAAGCGTTTTAAATTTCTTACTTCCGATGACGTTCGTGCGCTCACCGACTATGACGGGTCTCATCTCATCGGTGATTTCCAGATAATCGATTCCGGAAAGGTAGGCGCGCTTTTGGGGTTCCAGCTTTCTGGGCTTAGCTGCTTCAGCCAATTTCTTGATTTCGTGGATGTGGCCGTGGTGAGTGCCGCAGCAACCTCCCAATAAGTTGATCCAGCCTTCCGAAGCGAAGCGTGACAGCACCTTGCAAACCATTTCGGGCGTTTCTAAGTAACGGCCGTTCTCATCGGGCAAACCCGCGTTTGGAACGCACGCTACTCGAAACGGCGAAGACTTTGAGAGGGAGCGAATATGATCGGTCATGAACTCGGGTCCCGTCGCACAGTTCAATCCCAAGTAGAGCAAGTCTCGGTGGGTGAGAGAAGCCATCAGCGCTTCAACGGATTGTCCAGCCAGCATCGTGCCCATAGCTTCAATGGTTCCTGAAACTGCGATGGGTAAGATTGTTCCTGTTTCTTCAAAGAGGCGATCGATTCCCACCAGCGCTGCCTTCACATTGCGGGTGTCCTGGGCTGTTTCAATCAAGAGGTAATCAGCGCCACCGTCGACTAGACCTTTCGCTTGCTCGTAAAAGTTTTCAACCAAACCGTCGAAGGTCACGCCACCGGTGACAGAAATCGCTTTGGTCGTAGGGCCAATGGCCCCCGCAACGAAACGTTGAACAGAATTTTTAGAAAATCGATCGGCTTCTTGGCGTGCCAATTGCGTCGCCTTGAGATTGATTTCATAGGTCTTCGAACCCAGCCCATACTCATCCAAAACCAGGGGAGTTCCGCCAAAGGTGTTGGTCTCGACGATGTCACAGCCGGCCTTCAAGTACTCTGCGTGAATCGCAGCAATAAGGTCGGGTCGGGTGAGAACCAGATTCTCATTACAGCCTTCTAAGTCGGGACCACCAAAGTCCGCCGCAGTCAGGTCGCGGGACTGAATAGCCGTACCCATGGCCCCGTCGAGGACGAGGATCTCTTGGTCTAGTCGGCGAAGAAGTTCCTGGATGCGCTTAGGGCGCTCGGGATGAGAAAGAGACATGTCTTAAAAGGTGTATTCTAGCTGGCCTTAGAGGTCAATTGAGTTGCAACAAAGCGGAATTGGTTGCGGAACTCAGCAAACTTACGGATGGGCTTGAAAATTACGGTCACGCAGGTCCGAACGCCCGAAGTGCCCACAAAAACTAGACTGCCGCCTGAACGAAGGGTGCCTGCCAGGCCAATTCCAGCGCCAGCAGCTTCCGGGTTTACTTGGAAGTCGTAACCAATTTGGCTCTTGGTGAATTGAGCAAAAAGACGCTCTTTCTTCAAACTGCCGCACGAATCAATTACCGTGAACATTCCGTAGTTTCCATTGTAGCTCACGTGAATTTCAACATGGTCTTTTTCATCGAGCTTGATCGGCGTGGTTCTCGAAATCTTTTTGTATTTCTGTTCGCCGTTCTCATCGACCGGAGCATCGTAGATCGCGTTCATGATGATTTCGTCGAGAGCAGTAACAATGACCGGGATGGCTCTTTCCGAGAAGGCTGTTTCCTGGTGCAGAAATTCTTCTACGCGAAGCAGGATCTGTTCCTTTTCTTCCGAGCTCGTACAAGTAATTTTCTTAGGAGTCGGAGGAGGGTTGAGCCATTCCACCGTCGTGGGTTCTTCTTGTTTCAAGCAGATGCTGTTCACAATGCGACCAAAATGCGTTGCGGATTCTTTGATATCAGCGAAAGCACGCACCACAAAATGACTGAAGAGATGGCTCTTTCTTAAAAAAATCGTGTTTACTAGATCCGGCTCAGTAATGAAATGCACGTTTTTTGCCGGTACTTTCTGAAATTTTTCGTAGTCTTCGAGATCAGCTTGATCGGAGATGTCTGCAACAACCAAGGGAGTCGATTCGAGATCTGTGACGATCTTTACGGCTTCTTGTGAGGTTTCAGCCATGATTAATGGCATCTTCAAAAAAGCCGCGAGCTCTCTTGCGAAGATCACGTCTTCCGGGCGCTTGGATATGAGGAGAAGCTGTTTAGGTTTCACGATGCCGTACTTTCCTTTGTCCTAGCCCTTGAGGAAATTGAAGTACAAGTCGGGGTCGTCATCGAACTCCGCTTTTCCTGCGCAGAACTTGCATTTAATTTCCTTGATTTGGAAGTTAATCTGCTTGAGCTGCTCAACGGTAAAGAGAACTTCGCTGTTTTTATCGCACTTCGTGCAAAGGAACGGCACGAACATCGAATCTAATCGGCCGCCACAGAGAAAATTTTTGAAAATGGCGATTTGTTCGACGATGGGAGGAGAGGCCTTGGTGAAAAGCAGATCCACACCGGCCTTGTTCAATCCGTCGAAATACTGCTTCCAGGAACGGATGCCCGAGGAGTTCACGCGCGTGATGGCGCTCAAATCCAATACTAACGACTTCCCGGTTTCACCGATCAGTGTTTGAAAATTGGTGCGCTCGTCGATAGAGCCGGTCAATGCGACTTGTTTTGACCCAGCTGCGGGATTGGGGTTGCTCATAGTCTTATGTAATCATATCGGCAGATTTGAGAAATGGCTATACGACATCCAGCAGGATTAGACCACCGCCTTTCATCTAAATTCCCGAATTTATGTAAAAACGCGGGGCGTTATTAGCCTTCGGGAATAAATTCCTTCGTTTTCAGGTGGTCGATCACTCGAGCCAGGGTCTTTTGAGACTCATCTGTGAGGTACTGAAATTCGACGCCACAGCCAACGGGCATTCCCGACGTCGAATTGTTCTCGCGAACCCAACGGACAATGGCCGACCCGGTGAGTGGGCCTACAGAAGCCGGAGCATTGGGAGCCGAAAATTTAATGGAGAACTCAATCAGGGCTCCCACTTTGGGCAAGGGGTAGAGAATGGCTAAAAACATTCCACCCGTTCCAATATTGACGACCTCGCCATGACGGACGTTTTGCAGCCCCTCCAGCTGAATATCTACTTTGAACGGAATGACATAACGAGGATGTCTTGGAATCAAGGAATCACCAGCCAAAATTCTTTCACCGCTAGGCAAAAAAGTGAACATATTTTTTTTGAACGATTGTGGGTAAAATTAAATAGCGATTATGAAAATAAAAATCTGGGGTTCCAGGGGTTCTTTGCCCTCTCCCCTGACGCCAATAGATGTTGAGCGTAAGATCAAGGATCTATTTCGCGGATTCTTCGAGCAAGGTTTCAAAAAGAAAACCGATGTCCCGCTCTATCTAAAATCTCTTCCGAATTGGAAGTTGGGCGGTTACGGCGGAAATACTCCGTGCGTTGAAGTCAGTGCAGCAAAAACTCAAATCATTGTTGACGGGGGGAGTGGAATTCGGAATCTCGGAATCGAGATGATGAATGGACCGTGCGCGGAGGGGAAGGGTGAGGTTCACATCTTCTTCACTCACTTTCATTGGGATCATCTCATCGGCCTTCCCTTTTTTACTCCCCTTTTTGTTCCCGGAAACCAGATTCACGTTTACGCTGTTCAACCTGAACTCGAATCAGTTTTTCAAACTGTCTTTAGAAAGCCTTACTTCCCGCTCCAGCTCAAGGATCTCGGCGCCACGATTCACTACCATCGTCTAGAGCCGCGCAAGCCGTTCAAGATGAAAGATATTCAAGTCACTCCTTATCAGCTGGACCATCCGGATCCGTGTTGGGGATATAAATTTGAATACGGGGGTAAAACCTATTCCCACTGTGTGGACACGGAGTGCACTCGAATTAGTCGCGCGCAACTCGGAGAGGATCTGCCGCTTTATCAGAATGTGGATCTTTTAGTCTTCGATGCGCAATACACGCTGCTCGAAACTCTAGAAAAAGTACATTGGGGACACGCAGCCGCATCGTTGGGTTTAGACATCGCCATGCGCGAGGGAATCAAGCAGGTGATTTTCATGCACCATGACCCGAGCTCGAATGACAAAAAAATTTCCACTGCTGAAGCTCAAGCCCGCAAGTACTATGACACCCAGATTTCGATGGCGAAAAAGGCCCAGCAGCGCAAAAAAACGGAGACTTCCGAAGTGCGCGAGCTGAAATGGTCCTTTGGCTACGATGGCCTAGAAATCGAAATTTAACTGATATAACTCATTGAAATTACTATATTCTGGAATTAGAGTAGGGGGAGAACCTAAGCCTTCGGGGGACCTGGAATGACTACTTACTTAGTCTACGCACTCATTCACGGATTCACGCAGATCCTGCCAGTGGGCGGGGATGCGCATCTGATGCTGATTTCGCACTTCTTAGGATGGCCGCACCCGGAAGGATTTTTCTTAGGCGGATTGTTCTTCGCCACGACTCTCGCGCTCCTCGTTTATTTTCGTCATGACTGGGCCAGTATTTTTTCGTCGTTTCTTCAGGTCATCATTTATCGAAAACGTCCGATGACCTTGGATGAACGCCTGTTGTTTTTTCTCACCCTGGTGAGCATTTTCCCGGCCGTCATTTGGACCAACTTTCGCGAGCCGATTGCCGAATTTTTTGTCGACCCGATCTGGACAGCCTTGAGTGTCGCGGTTTTCACGGTTCCGCTGTGGATTGTGGACTATACCGGTCGCAAGACAAAGGGCATGTTTGATTGGAACTGGGTGGATTGTATCTGGGTGGGAATCGGAGAGTGCCTGCTTTTTATCCCCGGTTGCGGGCCGCTCTTTGGCTGCGTGATGATGGCGCTCTTTCGCAACTACAGCCGCGAGGCCGCTCTGAAGTTTTCCTTTTACTCCGTTACGCCAGTGATGGGTGCTTGGGCCTACTCCCTGCTGCACGACTTTAGTTTCAAACTCGCTGCCCCCGTGCCCGGAATGTCCTGGCTGACCTTCGTGGTTGCCTGTTTGGTAGCGTTCTTCGCCTCGCTCCTGGCTGTAGGTGGGTTGATGGGGCATATCCAACGTCGCGGATTGAACCAGTACGTCGCCTATCGCTTCATTATAGGGATTGCGGGAGCCTTGGTGATCTGGCTCAAAGCTCGTCAGATGATTTAAGGAGAAGCGAGAAAATCAGGGCTTTTTGGTGCCGGCGTAGTCCACCATCTCTTTGAGTTCCTTGCCGACTTTGAAAAAGGGAACTCTCTTGGGGGGAACTTGCACGACTTGGCCAGTCTTAGGGTTGCGGCCCTGGTAGCTCCCGTAGGAGCGATTCACAAAAGATCCGAAGCCTCGGATTTCGATGCGGTCATCGCGCTTGAGCGCGTCCGACATCATGTCGAAGACCATGTTGACGACCAGTTCAGCCTGCTTATGTTGAAGGTGGGCTTTTTCAGAAATGATATTAATCAAATCAGCCTTGGTCATTGAGATGATCTCCTTATCTTCAACGCTAAAGACAAGTAGATGATTTTGCAATAAATTTTTTGAAAAAAGAGGCTGCTACGACCATTTGATGATCGAAAGAATGACCTCGAAGGTAATTAGAAGGATGATAATCAGCTCGAGCAGGGTCTCCCGCTTGGATTTGGCGAGATCCACGAGCACTTCGACGCTCTCCTGAATGATCTTGATCTTGTACTCTAACGCACGGTACCGAGTATCGATCTCCATCATCATTTTTACCTCGTGGAAGACCTTGTCGAGCTCAACGCTTTCCCAGGTTTCTTCGGGGGAATCCACAATATAGAGGTTGGAAATGATCTCCTGCTTCGTACTCATGCACATGCCGATGAACTTCACTAAGTCCTCGGAGCTCTCCAGAATTCGACCCTGGCGCTCGAGCTTTTTCGAAAATCGATTGGTCTGTTCCAAGAGTCCTTCGATCAGGATTTCGTAGTACTCCAAGGCGGTGCTTTCGGCTAAAAGCATGCAGACGATTTTAATCTTGGCAAAGTTGAGACTCGACACCACCACGCGATCAAAGAAAACCCGATTAATCGATTCGGAAGCCGACTCCTGAACTTCGACTAAAAAGTTGTCCGAGGTGCGGGCGATGTCTGAAGGCGCACGGTATTCCTGAATCAGACTCAATTCTTTTTCTTGGATCTCATCGGGAACGTTGAAGAAGACGATCGAGCCGTAGTTATAAACAAATACGTACGAGTCTTCGGAATATTGTACGACCATCTCATAGTTTGAGAACTCGAGTGGCGCTTTCGAGAATCGTTCGCGGAGCTCCTTTAGGCGGAGTTTCTCCGTGATGTGCATGGCTTTGATTCGATAAGATGCGGATGTTGTCGATGGAGTACTACTCATAGCAATTTACTCTCAAGTTCTTCTACCTATTTTGCCACAGTTTGATCCGGAACGCTTGACATGCGGATTAACCCGGATTACACGAAGTTCTCTTTTCCAAAAAACCGGAGGTCATTAGCCCTATGAACAAAGCGCAGTTGGTCGATGCAGTTGCAGAAGCAACGGGTTTAACCAAAACTTCAGTCGAGGAAATTCTTTCTTCGGCCATGGAGAACATCAAGAAAAGCGTCAAAAAAGGCGATGATGTGACCCTCGTTGGTTTCGGCACTTTTACTCGATCCAAGCACAAAGCGCGCATGGGCCGTAATCCTCAGACCGGACAAGAAATGACCATTCCGGCAATGACCTTGCCGAAATTCCGACCGGGCAAAGAGTTTAAAGAAGCAATTCTCTAGTTCTGTTTTACTTCGGCAATGCCAGGAGTACTCCACAGGTCCAAGATGAACTTCTTGTGATCGGCGCGGTGTCCTCGGTACTTAATGTTGAGCACACTGAGTGTGCCCTTCGTTTCGATGTCGAAGTCTTCTAGAATCAAATCATTTCTGGTGAGAGCGGCGTTGATGGAGAATCGAACTTTTCCATCCGGATCATTCACTGCTACTTCGGTAGCAAACGCGAGCGAACGTCCGAGCACTCGGTCTTCAAAATAATTCGTGCCCACAAGCACGACCACCACAGTGATCGAGCAGATGATGGCGATGTCCGCGCGACCGATGCCGATGCAAACCCCAAGAGCAGCGACGACCCAAATCGTTGCGGCAGTGGTGAGACCTAAAATAGTTCCGCGAGATTGAATGATGGTTCCGCCCCCGAGAAAACCGATACCCGAAACAATCTGAGCCGCGAGGCGAGCGGGGTCTGCGTAGTATCCGTTCTGCGCATGACTCGTCGAAATCAAAATCGAGATCGAAGTATAGAGCGCTGAGCCAAGACAAATTAAAATATTGGTTTTGATGCCCGCGGGTTTGTTTTTTAATTCTCGTTCGAGTCCAACCATTCCGCCGCAAAGAAGCGAAAAGAAAATTTTTGGGCCAAAATAATGGAAAAGTTCGAGAAATCCCAACTGGGATAAGTGAGTCGTCATTCTTATATAATATTTTAAAATGAAGGTAGCGCGAGGCGCAATGCCCACTGCAAAATAATTGAATCCTAAAAAATGGTGTCGGCTTATTGACACTCTTTTTCTGCAAAGGTATTTACTCACAATTGATGTTTAACGAAGCCGGAGTGCTTCAAGCATCGACAATGCAATTGGGGGGAAATTCAATTGAAACACGTACACATCAAGGATGTTGTTAGGTACCAGTCTGTCTTTTTTCTGATCGCGTCATCATTAGTCGTTACAACTCAAGCATTCACCGCAGAGAAGGATCTCTCTGACGTTCAAGCATTTCATGATTACACCTCGCAGGAGCTGGCCATTCTTCAAGCAGCTGCAGCAGCAACTCCTGCTAACAAGATTTACGGTGGAACACTCCTGACCGCGAGTGACTCTATCGCCAAGATGACAGTGGGCCTGGAAGGCTACACTGCTGTTGAGGAAAATCCGTTTGCAAATATTCCTGGTTTTCCGAAGAACGGTGGAGGCAAGACGCCTCATCTGACTTCTTTTTTTCAACTGCTTACCGCTGGACCCACGCTTCCAGCTCCTTCGCAACCCAAGCAATACTCAGTATCTCGTTGCACCGGCACAATTCTGGACGACGATCTCATTATTACCGCAGCTCACTGCTTAGCGGATGAAATGGTGATCATGTTCGGAACCGACATGAACGTTACGAACATCAAGGCTGTTCCTGTCACCGCTGCAATGGCTGCTCCTCACTCCATGTTCCAAGATCCTTCGGGAAATACTTGGGATATCGGTGATGGCGCAGTTCTGCGTTTTGAAGGTGGTCTGCCGAAGGGTTACATGCACACCTCGATGGCCCAAGCGGCTGTTGGCATTCAGCAAGGTGAAACCGTTTCCGTCGCGGGTTACGGCATCAGCGCATTGAAGGTCCCGGGTGCTCCTAAAAAGGATGACTCTGGTGTCTTGAAGAAGGCTGAACTTGTGGCTGAAGACCTTTGGTACGTTCCCAACATGGTTCAGCTCGCTCAGGCGAAGAACCAGGGAATTTGCTCGGGAGATTCAGGGGGGCCGTCGTATGCCACTCGTAACGGTGCAGACTATCTCTGGGGTGTTGCTCACGCCGTAGGCGGCGGGTTGCCTCAGCAGGACGAGGATGAAGAAGAAGGCCCAACCGCAGGTGTTCCTGCGATCCCGGGCGTGACCAAGAAGCCACCGAGAACCGTGACTCCTCCGGCTGTGACTATGCCGTGCGGAGAGCACGCGCTCTACTTGGATGTCACCACTCCGTTCTACAAACGCTTCATTTCGGAAGCTGCAAAGAGATTGCGTAGCTTGAAGCCCACTCCGGTTCCGGCTAAGCCGCTGCCTTTGCTCTAAGTTCGTAAAGAGAGTAGTATGGTCCTGGGCCCTCGTGAATTCGTTCACGGGGGCTTTTTATTATGATGAAGATCTATAATTTTTCAGAAAATCTGGTTCGCTGTGTGGAGAAGTGGAAGACACCGCCTTCTCTCAGCGAATTTGAAGAAAAGTATTACGCTCCGATGGGCTCTCTGATCGAAGGCGCGATTGGAACTGCCGAGGAAATGCATTCGCTGCTTCCCGGATTGGATTGGGAGACCTATCGCGAACGGATTTTGAAACTCGATCCAGCCCGAGAAGAGAAACGATTTCGAGACAACCTCGCTTCGGTTGAAAATCTTTTTGGCTTTCAGCTGGAAGGGGAGACGGTCCTTTTTGGATCTCTTGAGGCGATGGACGGCTATGCTCGTTTCGATAAGGGCTCGCACCGAGTTTTCTTAGGAATCGATGAAAGCTTTGATCAGGGGAAGTATCTCGACATTTTAGAGGTGCACGAACTCACGCACGTCGCGCGAGAATCGCGTCCTGAAGTTTGGACGGGGTGGGGTTTTAATCCCAAGATGAGTCATCAGGAGTTCACTCAAAATCAGCCCAGCATTGAACATGTTTTTGGAGAGGGTTTTAGTTGCACGGTCTCGGAGCTCTTGGTGAAGTCGGATCAGCATTGGGACTACGCTTATCAGAGTCGAGAGGGGCTCTTTCAAGTTCTAACGAATGGTCCCAGTGTCGACAAAGTGATTCATCAAAATCTGGGTGCCTCGGTCGAGCAAGCCCATGACGGGAACTGGGGAATGCTCTACAGTCCCATGTCCTACCAACCGCGCCTGCCGATGTTCACGCACTACGTTTGGGGGTGGAAGTGGACCCGTCAACTCCTTCAGGATCGCGGAGGCGACCCGAAAGAACTCGTCCGCGTTTGCTCGAAGGAATTCTTTGACCACGCCCGCAATTTCAAGCTCGGTTTATTGACCGGGTGATGGTACCCGTTTTCTCTCATGGCTATTTTGGTCAGCGCGCATCAACTTGGAAAATCCTTCTCGGCCCGCCCTCTTTTTAAAGGGCTCACCTTTTCGCTCGAGAGCGGGGATCGGGTGGGGTTGATTGGTCCCAACGGCGCCGGCAAATCCACACTTCTAAAAATTCTGGCTTCGAAGACCGAGGCCGACCAGGGCACGCTCTCGCTGCAACGGGGGCTCCGAGTGGGGTACTTGGAGCAGGTCCCAGAGCTCCATCCGGGGGCTTCCATTCTCGATTCTATTTTGGAAGGGGTAGCGGACCCCTCGGATTGGGAAAATATTTCGAAAGCTCAGGAGTTTGTTTCTAAATTCGAGCTCGACAAGTTTGATCCCGAGACCAAGGTCGGAACTCTTTCCGGCGGTTGGAAAAAACGCGTAGCCTTGGCGCGTGAACTGGTGCGATCGCCCGATCTCTTGCTTTTGGATGAGCCGACCAACCATTTGGATGTGGAAAGTATTCTTTGGTTGGAAGAACTTCTCAGCGGTGCGCGATTTGCGACTCTGACCATCACCCATGATCGTTTGTTCTTACAGAAAATTTCGAATCGGATTTTGGAATTGGATCCTCGGCACGAGGGCGGCCTTCTCAGCGTGAAGGGCGACTACGCGACGTACTTGGAAATTCGGGACCAGCTCATTTCGTCTCAAGAACGCCGCGAAGTGATTTTGAAAAACACTCTGCGCCGAGAAACAGAATGGCTGCGTCGGGGAGCGAAGGCTCGGACAACCAAGCAACAGGCTAGAATCAAGCGAGCAGGGGAGTTAGAGGATGAAGTAGGCGCGCTGACCCAGCGAAACATCGACCGGCGTGTGCGCATTGAGTTTCAGTCTGCCGAAAAGAATCCAAAAAAACTTTTGGAAGCAAAGTCGATTTCAAAAGTCTACGGCGAACAGAAAATATTCAGTGACGTGAGTTTGCTTCTCACTCCTGGGACGCGCGTAGGGCTGCTTGGAAAGAACGGCTCTGGGAAGTCGACCTTGATTCGATGCCTCTTGGGAATGGAAAAGCCCACTTCGGGAGAAGTCTTTCGCAGCGAACATCTTTCAGTCGCCTACTTTGATCAAACTCGAGAAACTTTAGATCCGGATCAGACCGTTGCAAAAACTCTCTGTCCGGTAGGAGAGTTTGTCGACTATCGGGGTGGGCGCGTTCACATCCGAAGTTACTTGGATCGCTTTCTTTTCACACAGGGCCAGATGGATATGCGCGTGGGAAGTCTTTCCGGAGGCGAACAGAGCCGCGTTCTCGTCGCGCGTCTGATGCTGACGGAAGCTAATCTCTTGGTTCTCGACGAGCCGACCAATGATTTGGATATGGCGACGCTGAGCGTTTTAGAATCCTGTCTCACCGATTTCCCAGGTTCCGTGATTCTAGTGACCCACGATCGGTATTTCTTAGATCAAGTCGCAAATACGATTCTCGCCTTTCCCCTGTCGCCCGAGGAGTCGGAACTCACTCGTTTCGCCAACCTCGAACAATGGGAAATCTGGCATGCGGAGGAACAAGAGCGTCTCGCAAGAAAGTCGGCTTCGTCTGGTGGCCTAGGTGGGAATGTCGTCCCGCTGAGGAAGAAAAAGAAACTCGGATTTAAGGAGCAGCGGGAACTCGATTCGATGGAGTCTCGTATTCATGAGGTCGAGGCGGTTTTGGAAAAACTGACTGCAGAGAGTGCGCTTCCCAAGAATGCTTCCAATGCAACGCTACTGGCGGAGCTCACCAAAAAGATGTCCGATGCTCAATCTGAAATCGATCGGCTCTACGCTCGCTGGGCCGAGCTGGAAGGCAACTAGAATACGCTCGACTAAAGATTTCAGTGCACGTTTCCGAACTCCAAGAGCTGGGATTGCCTCCGTCTCTCGCGCTACCCGCGCTCGGACTACGGCCCGGGGCTCACTCGCGGCCCGCAAGCGGGCTCCCCGCTCGCTCCGCCCTTCAATCCCAGTCGTAAGGAACGAACTCTTTTGCGTGCCAACCATTTCTCTTCTCTCCCTTTTTAAAACTGAGACATAAAAGGGCCGACCAGGATGGGAGGACCTAGGAGCATGGAAGCTTGCTTGGCTCAGTTTTAAAAAGGGAGAGAAGAGAAATGGTTGGCTCGACTGGGATTGAACCAGCGACCCCTACCGTGTCAAGGTAGTGCTCTCCCGCTGAGCTACGAGCCAACAGTATCGATCGGGAACTAGGGTATAGCTCTGAGAAAGCAGTTTCGTCAACGCCAAGATCGCCCTAAGATAGAGGAATGAAATTACTTCTGATTGGCGTATTTGGAGTGCTCGGAGTCTATGCTCGCTACTTCATTCAACAGGGGTTTTCGCGCAGTTGGGAGAGCCCATTCCCCACTGGAACTTTCGTCATCAACCTCTTGGGTTCCTTCCTCATCGGCTTGCTCTTAGCGGTCTTCGCCGCGCGTTCGTCTCTTTCACAAGACTTGAAGGTGGCTCTCGGTGTGGGATTTTTGGGCGGCTTCACAACCTTCTCCGCCTATTCGTTCGAATCCCTGCAGCTTTTTCAAGAGGCTCGTTACACGGTGCTCGCTTTGTATTGGGTGGGAAGCCCGGTGCTCGGATTATTGGCAACCCTGGGCGGTTGGGAACTGGGAAAACTCGTCTAAGAAGCGCGACGGAGTCGAAGTGTCGCTCAAAAATGATGGGGCTATTAGAGGGCGATCGCTTCAACGATTACAGCGGCTGGGAGAATATGTTCTTTCGAATTCTCGCTTCCTTCTATAGATCTTATTTAGTATAGCCGGTGGCATGAAGAAACTTAACGTCTTGCTACTCGGCCTTTTGCTGTCCGCCCCTGCCTACTCAGGGCAGTTGGAATACCCTGCAAGTTCTTATCTCCGAGCGTTGGGAAGTCTGGACTTGGGTTATAACTATACAGGGAGGGAGGAGCTGATCGGAGTAGAGGGAAAAATCAATTTCAAAAAAGACCCTTACGATTACGATACCATTCAGTGGTTGGTGGTCGTCCATGAGGAGTCCAGCAGTCTTATCCTCGTCAGTCAGAAAAATATTTACCTTTTCGAACTACCTGAAGGGTTACGTCAATCCGCAAAGATCACTTTGAAGCTGACAGAAGCTCAGGCGAAAGACCTCGGTGGTACCCATTACGGCGTGAGCTCAGGATATCTCAATCTTCGAGTGGAAAAGGGTGAGTACTATAAAGAGATTTCCCCGGATATCTTTTGGGATAGTGATGAGGAAAAAAAACGAGCTATTCCCAGTCAGTCTGAGAATGATCCACAGACAGAGCAGCTCGTGCGATCTATTTTGACCCGAATGGCCCAGTCCTTTTCCGAGGGCTTGGAGTCTTATGAAAAGAATCTCGCCGGCAATCAAGCAAGGGTGCAGGCTGCCAAAGTCCAATGGATGAAAAAGGCATCGGGTGAAATTCAGAGTGATGCGAAGACCAAGCTCGGAACGCTTCTGTCACCGTTAAAAAAATTAAAGCCCGAGGAGTTGCTGAACCTGTATCAAGAATTCTATCGGGCACAAGAGTCCCAAAACTATGGGGAGTTGAGCGCTGAACAGAAAAGAAAATTCCAGGGAATCCTCGCCGTGCAAAGTTCCGAATTGTGTCCTAATCGAGAACATCGCGAATATTGCAAAAATTTTAACTACGACGGAATGAATGACCATTGGTCTCCGACTTCCAAGGTCGTTGCTACGGCATTGGTTCGTTTGGAATTCTGTTCGAAGCTCTTGCCGAATCTTTCGATCTTCGAGCCGTCGATTGTTCAGCTGAAGGAACTTCTGGCTCGGGTGAAGTGAGTAGTTCGGCGAAAAGGCGAACAAAGGCAATAGAGGACAAGTGGGGGAGAGAATGCTCGGCCCGAGCGGGGCTCGGCTTCGATTTTCGCAAATTCCGTGGGATTTATCGAGGTTGGTGGGTTTTCAGGTGCTCGCTAACCCTCGCATCCAGCTCGGGTTGGGTGCATTGAGCACCCACGCTGCGCTCCAGTAAAAATTGCTCCTGCAATTTTTTGGAGCGGGAAAAGGGGCTCGAACCCTCGACCTCCACGTTGGCAACGTGGCGCTCTAGCCAACTGAGCTACTCCCGCATACCCACCAAAAAAGCTGCCAAGACAATTGAGGATATTGGTCTACACCACAGTAGAAACCGGGGTCAAGCGGGTATATTATTGACCTATGAAAATCTACACCAAGACGGGGGATGCCGGCCAGACAGGCCTTTTTGGCGGGGAACGTGTTTCTAAAGACCATTTGAGAATTCGGACTTATGGGACCTTAGACGAGTTGAATGCGAGCTTGGGGATTGTTCTTTCGAACCCCTCCTTGGCCTCCGATTTGCGCTTCATCCTCAATCGGATCCAGGGCGAACTCTTTCAATTGGGCGCGGAATTGGCGACTCCCAAAAACAAGGAAGTAAAAACGGAACTCCTAGGTGCTTCCCATATCGTGGCGTTGGAAGCAGAGATCGATCAGATGGAATCGAGCATGAAGCCGTTGAAAAGTTTTATTCTTCCCGGTGGAACCCCAGACGCTTCCAACCTGCACTTGGCACGAGCCATCAGTCGGCGAGCAGAGCGCGAACTCGTCAGCTTGAATCGCACCGAAGAAGTGCGGCCCGAAGCGCTTCAGTACGTGAATCGCTTGGCGGATCATCTCTTTGTCTGTGCGAGGTACGCCAACCACGTAGCTAAAGTCGAAGACATTCCGTGGGTGGCACCGCCGAAAGCGACTAAGAAGTAGCTTGGCGCTTGGCTTCACGGCGCTTCTTGCGCATTTCGCGAGCGCCTTTGAAAAAGTCGATCAAGTAGTCCATCGCTGTCCAGAGGCTCAGGGCTAGCGAGATATAGAGCAGCACTAAGCCCGCTTCAAAAACAGGAATGCCTAAAATTCCGTCGCGAACCATTACTAACGGAATGGCCACCATTTGTGTGACTGTCTTCCACTTCGCTGAAGCAGAGGCGGGGATGATGACTCCCTCCGCACTCGCAAGCGCTCGAAGCCCTGTGATGGCGAGTTCCCTGCAAATCAAGAGCATGACCAGCACCGGATGAATGCGATCCAAGTACTGAAGCATGACCAGCGCCGAAACTACTAAGAACTTATCGGCAAGAGGGTCGAGTAATTTTCCGTACACCGTGATGGATTTTTGAGTGCGCGCGATGTAGCCGTCGAAATAATCCGTGATGCTTGCGACAGCAAAAAGAAGGGCTGCTGCAAAATCATATTGAGAGGTTTTTAGAAACAGGAGTCCCACCACCACAGGAACAAAGAGCATGCGCGCCAAGGTCAGCATGTTTGGCGCCGTGGTAAACTTCATGTCATCATGAGGCTCTGGATGGGATTCGGGTTTCGACACGAGTCAAAACTATGAAGGAACGACAGGATTTGTCTAGGTTTTATTCGCTTCTTTTGCTGGTGGCTCTCCCATTTCCACTCTGGGCCAGTCCAGCGGCCCCTCTCGAGCCCCCGAAGATTCAAGCACTTCTGAAGCCTCAAGTCTACAAACGGGTCTTAGATCGGGAAGTGATGACCCACGCCAGCCTCGACGCAGTGCCCGAGCAGGAAGGGACGAAAAAGTACTCCTACTATGCTGCGATGCTCGTCCGAGCCGGGTTTGATTTTACTCGTCGCATCATGACGGACTACCAGCTCTATTCGAAAATGATTCCTTACGTAGACGAAGCGACTTTCGACAAGCGTACCCGAGTTCTCAAGCTGGCTGGGGGAATTTGGAATTTCAAACTTCTGTCTTGGGTGCGGTTCGAAGAAGTTTCGTCGCGATGGCTGAAGTACGAAATTATTCAAGGACATTTTCAGGGGCTGAAAGGGGATATCTTTTTTGAAACTCAAGGAGAAAAAGGTACCATTATTTATCTCCGAGGGGATCTGACTGGAACGCGCTGGCCTCCCACCTTTGTTGTCGAAAGAGGAGCCGAAATCGTTTTCGATTTCACCGGCCGGAAGATGAAGAAGTACATCGAGGAAGTGAAAACGACAGGGGAACCGAGTTCGAATGGCTCAAAAGAAAAAGACGACTTCCCAAAGCCCAAGCAAAACCGACTCTAAAGTTTCAGACGCTACAGCGGGAGGCCCCGAGCGAAGAAGGCTGCCTCGAATTTTATTGGCCACTGAACAATTTCGTCTCTCTGCCAATGGAAAACTTTTCTCAGTCGCCGATTTGGCGCCCCAAGGAATGGCGCTTCGGCTTCTAGATCAAACGGATTTTTCCCTTTTCCCGGTCGGAAATCACATCGAAGGAATCTTAAATCTTCGACGCGAAAAGTACCCGGTGAAGGCCAAGGTAGTTCACCTGGGGCGGGATTTAGTGGGCTGCCGATTTGAGAATTTAGATGAAACGGTGAAGTACGCCCTGAAGAAGGAACTCGATCCGAGCCTGCTTGGTCAGGACATGAAGCCTTTTCCGATCAGGGAAAAGGGGGCCTCGTGGTACCGCGGTACCTCGGGCACTGATTTGATGATGTGGCGAGATGACCACGGATCTTGCCGTAAATTCGTGCTGTTAGTTTTAGGGAATTACATTCAGTGGGAACACTCTGAAAACCTCCGTACCGGTCAGGTAACGGCCTCGCGCGACCTCCCTGAGGAGCATGGGGTTCTGGAGTTAGAAACCATGCTTCTGGTGGCCGATCCCCAGGTGGATCCGGCCAAGTTGAAGGTTGCAAAAAGTTTGATCATGGGGTCTAACCTGCCGGTAGAACTCAAAAATTGGTTTTCAGGGGTTATGAATGGATAGAAATTTTGCCATGGAGTTTGTCCGCGTCACTGAGAACGCGGCCATTGAGAGCGCTCGACTCATGGGACGGGGTGATGAGAAAGCCGCCGACCACGCCGCCGTCGAAGCGATGCGCAGCATGCTGAATTCCATTCAGTTCGATGGCCGAGTCGTCATCGGAGAAGGCGAGCGCGATGAAGCTCCCATGCTCTACATTGGCGAAAAAGTCGGGCACGGCCAAGGCACTAAATTAGATCTCGCATTGGATCCTCTCGAAGGCACTACCATCTGCGCCACCGGCGGACCGAATTCTCTCTCGGTCATCGCTATTGCCGAAGAAGGAAATTTTCTTCATGCCCCCGACGTGTACATGAAGAAAATAGCAGTCGGCCCAGATTGCAAAGGGGTAGTGAGTCTTGATGCATCTCCTACTGAAAATTTAAAAAACTTGGCGCGCGCGAAAAAATGCGACATCCAAGATCTCACCGCGATTATTTTGAATCGTCCTCGCCATCAGGAACTCATCGCAGAAGTGCGCCGCGCAGGTGCGCGAATTGCGTTGAT
>FRDC01002399.1_pt1 | contig 32347 bp, 27 predicted proteins | sample 1106171 | NCBI WGS metagenome assembly FRDC01 (sample SAMEA3930566, study PRJEB13176) | freshwater metagenome | biome: Drinking water system; feature: drinking water; material: water | place: Singapore | collected 2014-12-20 | reverse complement strand
TTCATTATTAATTATTAATTATTACTTATTAATTACCCTCGGCTGTTCCATTATTAATTATTACTTATTAATTATTAATTCCCCCCGGCTGTTTAATTCTTAATTCTTAACTCTTAATTCTTAATTACCCTCGGTTCCAAATCCGGCTTCGCATACGCATACCGCGCCACCAACTGTGCTCTATAGTATGCATCAAGGCCGAGAGAGGCGATGGTTTCGGCTTCTTCTAGGCTTAAGAAACCGTCGGGGTTTAAGAGACTTTTCTCAAACAGCACTTCTTTGATGGCGCCAATTACAAAAAAGGTATTGTTGTATTTTATGGGGATGATTTCCATTAATTCAGCGCTGTACTTCACCTTGCTTTCTTTCACAAATGGTGCTTTGCAGGTTTCTGTGAATTGTGGAGTAAAACCTGTGGCATCAAACTCACTTACTCCTTCCGCATATTTAGCAGAAGTTTGGTGGGCCTTGCTGATCATTTCCTCAGATATTAAATTAATAGTGAATACACCCGTTTTTTCAATGTTGCTGATGGTATGCGGTGCGGCAGCCAAGGGGCGGTTGATGAATCCAACCATGGCAGGGTCGGCACCCAAATGCACAATATTGCTGAAGATGGCCAAATTGGTATTTCCTGCTTCGTTTTTGGTGCCAATTAAACTGGCGCTTTTGAAGCCTGATAAGGAGTTGATGAAATTAGCACGGTAAAATCGTTCCCATGTTTTGATTTCTTCTAGCGTGTAATGTTGTTCCATAGTGTTTGTATAAGTGGTAGCGACCCTTCAACACTTATTCGGTACATTTAGTTCACGAACTTGTCAAATGAAATACACCATTAAGAGCGGTATGGAGATCGAATTGCGCCCCCTGCGCCATTCCGATAGCGAGTCGCTGGCGGTCTATTTCCAACAATTGTCTGAAAAGACCCGTGCTCGTTTCGCTCCACATCCGTTCGACGAGGCTACGGCACAGTTCATCTGCGAACATTTGTCTTTACCTCAAATCATTATTGTTGCGGTCTATCCTCCCGGTACCATTGTGGGCTATACTATTCTGCATGAAGGTTGGATGCCCGGTGATAAAGAACGGTATTATCAATACGGCGTACCCGTAAATGGTTCAGGTATTTGGTCGATGGCACCTTCTGTTGCCGATTCATGGCAAGGAAAGGGCATTGGTCCGGCGATGTTTCAATATGCTTTAAAATACTTGCAATGGTTTGAGGCGGAAAAATTGGTATTGTGGGGAGGCGTTCAATCCGACAATATTCCTGCCGTCAAATTCTATCAACACCTGGGTTTTGAACCCAAAGGAAGCTTTTATTACAATGGAAAGGAGAATATGGACATGATTCTTTCCCTGAAATACAATCATTACTTATAATAATACTATGATCAAGCGTTCTTTACTCCTCTCAATGCTAATGGCGGTTGCATTGGTTTCAACTGCCCAGCGTTTTAATCCTCGATGGATGCAAGATGTGTGGGAGGCAAACTGGATCGCTCCGGCAGGTGCCCCCGCTCATGAGTATGGAATTCACTATTTGCGAAAAGATATCGACCTCCCTTCTAAACCGGCATCCTTAAAGGTTTTGGTGAGTGGCGACAATCATTACTCACTTTATGTGAACGACGCATGGGTAGCCATTGGTCCTACGCGTAGCGATTTGAATTATTGGCGTTTTGAAGTAATTGATTTGGCTCCTTATTTAAAGCAAGGAAAAAATGTAATTGCTGCTACCGTTTGGAATGAAGGAGAGCATCGTCCCGAAGGACAAATTTCTTATAGAACCGGATTCATTCTGCAAGCCGATGATACGGCTTACCGCGTTTTTAATACCAATGGTTCTTGGAAGGGGATGAGTTCAAAAGCCTATTCGCCGATACCGGGCATTGCTTATCCTGCTTATTATGTGGCGGGTCCGGGTGAACGTTTTATGGTGAATGAGAATGATGCTCGTTGGAAGTCGACCGATTTTTCGGTTAACAATTGGCCTGCCGCTGTATCGGTGCAATGGCGCGGCGGTACACCCAAAGGCATAGCCGATATCAATCCGTGGATGTTGGTGCCCGATCCACTTCCCCCTATTGCAAGAGAGGCGCCGAGTTTTCCCATGATTCGCAAAATAACAGGGGTAAATGCTTCTCCTAACTGGCCTGGTGATGGATCGAGTATTCAAATTCCTGCCAAGAAGAAAGTAGACATTATTTTAGATGAAACACATCTCACCAATGCCTATGTGAATTTGAAGGCAATGAATGGGAAGGGTTCGGTTATTGCCATACGTTATGCAGAGGCTTTGTACGATACTACAAAGGGAAGTACTTGGTCGATGTACAAAGGCAATAGAGATGATATCAATGGCAAAGTATTATTGGGAAGAAAGGACAGCCTGTTTTTAACGAACGGCGGCGAACTCGATTATCAGACCCTGAGCTTCCGAACCTTCCGCTACATCTGGATATCAGTAACAACGGGAGAGGAAGCCTTGGAATTGAAAAGTATTTCTTCCATGTTCACCGGTTATCCCTTCGAATTAAAGGCGAAAATTTCGGCGGATGATGAATACGTGACGCCTATTTTCAATGTGGGTTGGAGAACGGCTCGTTTGTGCGCAGTGGATACTTATATGGATTGTCCGTATTACGAGCAATTGCAATATATAGGCGATACGCGCATTCAAGCCTTGGTGTCTTTGTACAATTCAGGCGATGATCGTTTGCTCAGAAATGCCATTGAGCAAATGGATCAATCGCGCATGGCGGAAGGATTGACATTGAGCAGGCACCCTTCATTTTCGCCGCAACAGATCCCTACCTTTTCATTGTGGTATATCGGCATGCTTTACGATTATTACAAGTACAGAGGCGATGCAAAATTCATTAAAGACAAGTTGCAAGGCATGCGAAACGTACTCTGGTATTTTAATAAGTTTCAACAAGCGGATGGACGACTCAAAGGCGTGCCGTATTGGATGTTTACCGATTGGGTAGAAGAAAGAAAAGGTTGGGGAGGGGGAACGGGGCCGTATAGTAAGAATGGCAGTTCGGCTATACTGGACATGCAGTTATTATGGGCCTATCAGTTAGCGGCTTATTTAGAAACTCAGTTGGGGATGCAGGCTTATGCGGTGCAATACGGGCAGGAAGCAAACCGATTGAAGGCGGCCATTCAAAGTAAGTACTGGGTAGCATCGAAGCAATTGTATGCTGATACGGAAGAAAAGGATCTGTTCTCGCAGCACACCAATACGCTGGCCATACTAACGGGGATGACCAATGCAGCAACCACGCCTAAGATAGCCGATCGTTTGGAACGCAACGACACCCTTTTGGCGCCGGCCTCTATTTATTTCAGGTATTATGTGCATCAAGCCTTGGTAAAAGCGGGCAGGGGCGATCATTATTTCAGTTGGCTCGACAAATGGAAAGAAAACATTCAAAAGGGATTGACCACATGGGCGGAGATGTCGGAAGTGGATTATTCGCGATCTGATTGTCATGCCTGGGGCGCGAGTCCAAACATAGAATTCTTCCGCACCATCTTAGGCATCGACTCCGACGCTCCCGGATTTTCAAAAGTAAAGATCACACCCCATCTCGGAACCTTGACAGATGTAAAGGGCAGCATGCCCCATCCTTACGGCATGATACATGCGAAGTATAAAAAGATAGGTGAGAAATGGACAGCAACTATTGAACTTCCCAAGGGGTTGACGGGGGTATTGGTATGGAGGGGGAGGGTTGTGGTGTTGCATGACGGGGAGAATGTAATTAAGAATTAAGAAGTATGAATTAAGAATTGAACAGCCGGCGAGATCAAGAAAGAACAGGGGGAGGAACAATGGGGGCACTGCGAAGCTGCCGCAAGGTTCCTGAGCGACCAGTTGAGCGAAGCGAAACTGGGAGTCGAAGGACGTTGCGCTGGTTCCCGAGCTTTTCAGAGGGCTCCGTGGTGAAAAACAATTCTTTGCATGCTTTGCGCCCTCCGCGGTGAACTATTGCTAAAGTTCATTGCTTATTAACTCCATTGTAGGTTCCAGATGAATAAGTCAGGTTATTGGGGAAGGTTATTTGATGTAGGAACCAGATTTTTGGCAAAGGTGGATTGAGCTAAGAGACAATAAGTTGTGTATATCACTAACAGTATGAACATCGTTGAATTAATTAAGTAACAATATCTGGGGAGTTTCGTATATTTATGTGTTGGCTGCAATACATATGCGTCGAAAAATCTACATATTATTCCTATTAGTTATCAGCTTTTCTACTGTTTTCGGACAGTCAGCGATGTCCTACAGAACTTACTCCGTACACCAACAAACATGTTATTATATCGGAACGAAGGAGAGTGACTACTTGCTACATTTTAAAAATGATTCGTCCGTTATATATATTATTTATTCCACTGATTATAAAAGCATGTATCAAACTGTGCTTAAGGAAACATATGAAGGCAAGTATAGCATTACAGGAGACACATTGTCTATCATTTTAACATCATATAATTCCAAACAAAATAGACTAGGTGTAATAGGGAAAAGTCAGATAGCCGAAAAATTGCCTATTACAATTAACAAGTATATTAATTATAGAATTTCAGAAAAGCGTATTGACGCATTGAATTCATTTTTTCCTTCATTAAAGTTGAGTCAGTATAGTACTTATTTGGACTTAGTGGCAAAATTTGGAGATTGGAAGGATAAAAAAGGTTCTTACTAGTACAGAATTAGGAGATTCGAAATAAATGTGCAGCCAACACTGGGTTTTGCGTCATGGCGGCAGACGCCTAATCCTGGTCGCTAGTAATTCTAATCATCTGTAAACCATAGCTAGGCTTAGGTTCCCTGAATACCGCCACGAACGCAAGGCACCGGCCGTAAGCTGCAATTTTATGGCAACATTCCGTAATTACATAATAACCTTGACAATAGTTTTTCTTGCAAGTATTTTCTTGACAGGCTGTTCTTTCTTTGCTGACTTTTTTGTTCTTAACACGACAGACAAAGAAGTTACTGCGGTAATAAAATTTCAGCACCCAATTGACAAGTATTCCAAAGACAGTTATTCAATTCAACTAAAATATGCTGACACAATTTTGGTTGTTAATGACAAGACGCAATCTCGGTTGACAAAGAAGCTCAACTATAAGCAGGTTGACAACAAAACTATTTCGATAACACTACCTCCAAAAAGCACTGTCTTGGTTGGCGGCTCAATTAACAGACCAATTTCGGCTGACTCGATAACATTGATAAAGGAAAATCTTGCGACAGACTATTCAATAAATGACATTTACAAAGAGACTAAAAAAAGTGGCGGTTTATTTCCACCATTTCATGTGACTTATAAAATTGAGTAACATAGGACAGCGGCTAACATTGGTATTGCCAATAGTAGGGCTTGACATTGGAGCAATAAGCAGCAGTAATTTTAATATACTTCGGTTTGGGCCTCGACAAATCCACTAAAAAAGGAATAAGTGCCGCCATGCTCTAGTAAATTACACTAAAAGGCAATTTTTGTGCATATCACTTACAGTATTAATATGATTATTGATTAATTCGTTTATTGCGAATTTTGTATATTTAATAATTGCTGGTCATTTTAACAAATAGTCCGTTATGACATTTGATATAAATAATTTCATACACAAGTACAAAGACAAAAACTTTATAGAAATACGTACAGATTTGACAGAAGAGGTTAAGTATTTAGACAATCTACTTAGAAATATCAAAAAGCACAAAGATATTTCAGAGTACCAATTACAAGAATATAGAAAGTATGCTGGTGACTTCTTGTTTTTTTTAAATACTGGTGGTACACCTGCTGGTATTGGTATTGAAGGACTTAAAAAACTTTTACCTATCATTACTAATTTACTTGATAAAGGTCAGTTGAAGAGTGACGTTTTAGAAAGATTTCAGCTGCGAGACTAATATTCTTGAAAGACTTCGATACTTTTTTGTACTCTTAAGTTTTGTTTTTGTCGTCTTCTTTTTTCGTGAAGCAAAAATGAAAAGGCAACATTGGGTTTTATGCAAGTTGGGCATGACATTGTAACATCAACTAATTGCAAAGCCAGGCTGTGGTTCGGGGCTAGTCCAGCAAGTTTGAGCTTTTGTACTTAAATTCAACATCATAATTTCAATCGGCAGCGGTTGTGTGGGCGGACGGAATGCTATTGCCCAACCTGCATAAAGCCCTGCCCGTTGTAGGCCCTTTGTTTGGACACTTCTCATATTTACAAACTGACCGAAACAGAAAATATTAACTTTCTCTGACATATAAGCATGACAACTGGTGGACAGAAATATAGGCTTCGATTTTTCTTTGACTATGGGGCTGGTGGTTGCCTTTGGGCTGACAATGAATTAGCAAAACAAGATTTTGGTATTGGACCTATTGACAGAATAATTGACGAAAAGACGGGAAAATTATCGACTGACACATTAAATTTGATTAAAGAGTTAGACGAGCGACACGCCGACTACTACAACAAAGATTATCCACTAGACCCAAGTTTATGGCGACAAAGCGAGTGCGACGATTTCAATGAGCATGTTGACACATTGCTAAACTCTTTGAAGCGGCAGTTAGCACCTGACTTTGAAATTATAGATAGGCAGACGAGATATTCGGAAGACAAAGACTTAGAAGAATATTTAAAGGACACAAAAGGCTTCAGGCGATCGAAATGAACTGCCTACAACATGGGGTTTTGTGCAAATTGGGCAAACGGAACGAACTTCAAGATTTGTGCTACTATTTGGCATTAATTTAGTGGTGACCGAAAGCTAATCAACAATGAATAAAACAGCAGCAATATTGCTCATCAATTACAGTTACGGGGTGACAGCTCGCTATTTCACAACCTGCACAAAGCACTAGCCATTTTGTACTATGAATTTGGACACCCTATATATTAGGCGTTTTATTTTAGTTTGCTTGTTGACAAGTGGGCTAAAATCTTATTCTCAAGACACGACCTATAAAGTTTACTCTTGACACTTCGTTTTTTACGACAGTTTCATTAGGGCGTTTTCAAGCAAGTTTTAATTACATCTATCATTTACCAGACAAACAAGACGAGCAGCGTTATAAAAAATATAGGTCTTTAATTGGACAACAGCCGACATCAAAAAACCATGAGCTGTATTATTTGCTTGCATGTTCACTTTGGGAACTTGAAAAAATGGCAGAAGCAGAAAAAATGTTTTTGACAATTATAAATACAAACGAAAAATATTTCACCTCAACCTATTATCATTCGTCAGACATTCAAGGCGACAAAACAAAGACTATATATGGCTACGGCAGTTTTACATCAAACTATAAAAATTATGCAGCCGTTTATTTGACGAAAATTTATATTGAGCAGAAGCAATTTGCTAAAGCTTTGCAATTTTTGGAAGACGCTGTTGATAAATACAAGGTAACATATACTTGTGGGACTGGCTTTCAAAGACAACAAGACGAATATGAATTTCTATATGCCTCTTGCTATGAAGGGTTAAATAGACACAAAGAGGTTGTTGATTTGTTGCTCCCATCGTGTTTAGAGAGAGACGATGAAATAATTATTACTGCACTCAGAAAAACGTATACTCAAAAAGAAATTGAGGAAAATTTAAAGAGGGCTGAAACTTCAATAAAATGCTCGTTGGATACTTTCCCTTCTTATTCTTATCAAACAAGCAACTATGGAACGAAGAAAGCAAAGACCGATACTCTAAAATATTTTTCAGGCACAGCGACAATTACCCTTTTTGACAGACAAATAGATATGCCTATTCCAAGACTTGGAGATGGACAACGGTTAACAATAGAAATGCTTGTAAAGTATTTTAGAGAAAGTAATTTTTACACCAGATTAAAAGGCAACACCTAACTTTCTTGGCACAAAACAAAAGTATTCGGAAAAGTACGGCTGGAAAATCGATGAATCCACTGCCCTCGCAAATACTCTAAATTCACGTTTGATTTTTATGAAATCCTTAATTCGGTTACTAACCATAATTTTTATTTTTTGTAGTGTTGGCTGTGGTAATAAAATCCAAACAGCAGACACTTTAAGCAAACGCGATGTTGACCGATTACGTTCCTTGAAAATTCTTGACGAAAAGGAACATTTGTATAAATTTTATTCAGAGTTCAAGAACAGTGTTGCTGGTAATTTCTTTACAGACAAGCGTTTAGCAACCTATTGGTTAGATGAGCATGACAAATCAAAAAGTAAGGTTCAATTTGCATTTTATAAAGACATTGCTAATATTGACACGGTTTACAATACTGGTAGTACTTATTGCCCGTACATGAATGTTGTTAAAAATGACAGCAGTTCCTTCAAAGTGTGTGTTGATGGAACAAAAGAAGAAATAACAGATTTTTTCAACGATGCTATAAGTAAATGGAAACAGTCAAAGAACTAGATAAAAGAAAGAGGAATTTAAAAATAGGAGCAAAAATAGCTTTAGTTGTTTTGCTCTTGAATGTCCTAAGACATGTAGCAGCTGTCTATCAAACAAAGTTTCAGTTGGTAAGTCCTTTCATTCCAGAGAGTACAACGATGGAGATTATCAAACAATATGTTTTTCATGCAACGTTTTCTACAATTGCAAGTATTATCGGACTTGCACTTTTCTTTTTTGACAAGTATTTGTTAGTTATAATTCTGGTTGCGTTGACAATTATCGCTGACAGATTTGTTTATCTATAATATCTTGCAGACTTTTACTATTACCTAAAAATAGACAGCCCACATGCTGGCGAGCTAAATAACCCCGTATCTGCACGGTACTTTTTTGTGATATTATCGGTTTTGATCAAGTGCTATTTGATTTTTAGTTCCTAACTTCAATTTCAGTTGATTGATTCAGGTACTAAGTCAGCAGAGGCTAACTTAAGCTTCCGGGGAAACTGGGATAATATATCTGCCCTTCGGCTCGTCCCGCGCTATTTTGTAAATATCCTCAAAAAATGAGTCCGTTTTATTCAACCCCGAAGGGGTTGCATATTGGTAGCAACAGAGTGACAAGCGTGCCATACAACCCCGAAGTGGGTTGCATTTAAATGGATGAATTTGGGGTGAATTTCATGTAATAAAGAGGCTCTTTTTTGAAAAATTGGGAATTTTGGTGATAGTGAATCAGTCGCATATATCTCTGCAGTATAGTTGTAATAAAGTTAATAATGTATCAATTCTTTGGGAGTTTTATATATTTAAGGCTGTCAGTAATTTGAAAACCGCCTTATAATATGAAACTTCTATTATTTTTTATAGGACTGCATTTTATATCAATGAAGGTCTTTGCTCAGCAGGCAGAAACAAAGACTGACACTTCATTTAGTTTGTCATATATTTCTATTGGACTTGGAAGCAACATCTGGACAATGCAACCGATGTTTAGAGTTAGAGGATCTCAATTTGTTTATACATTGGAAGAAGCTTGGCTATTCAATGATTCTAAAAAAGCTAAAGTAGACACTCTTTTAATAGGGAATTTTCGAAACTCATCAATTGATTCAATCATTAATGTATCGAAGGAAATTATAGGTGACTCGGTACACAAAATGAATACACAAGTAATGAGCGGAGGAATCATCAATCTTTACTTTTCATCCAATCGTCGTAAACTTAGTTTTAATTTGCACAATGCGAACGACAAAACAGCGCGGAAAATAGTTGATATCTTAAACGGGTATATTCCAGGCAGATGTGAAAAGCTTTGGATTAGTGATATCAAGGCAGAAATTATTCGCATTAAGTAAACAAGTTGCAGCTTATTTTGGTATTGCCAATTGTAGGGCTTAAAATTGAAAAATTGGCATTGTTTGTTTAGCTCTGGTTTGGTTTGGTGTTGCAAGAATACTAAGGAAACAGGGGAGGCAGCAAATAGGTTTTCTACTTAAATTTATAAAAATCCCACCAACCAAACCCTGTCAGAAAAGCAAGAATGCCTCTTCGCAACATAATCTTGTTCGATTTGGTTTTAGAATAGAAGCATTTAATTCAATGAATGTATGAACTTGCGTGACCAATATAAAAGTAATAGACCTCTGTTCAATTCAGTTTTAACCGGGTTGTTCTATTTCTTTTTCTGCTGGTCCATAGATTTTGGAGAAGCAACAGTTGACTTGTTTTATTTTTTAATGATCTTCTTGCCCGGACTTAGTTTCCCCTTGACCACTAGTTATTATAATGTAGGAAGCTTAAATAAATTGAAACTTCGAATACTGTTTCATTTAGCGCTTTCCGCTTTAATTTATTACGGAGTTGTGTTATTGTTTGCAACTGAAGGTCTTATGCCATTGGGCGTCGTATTGGCGGCTTTTTCAGGTTCTTTGTTATTCCTACTGGTGACCAAGTACTTGTTGAGAAAGAACATTTCCATTCTTCAAATTATATTGACCGCCATTGCAAGCGGTCTTACCTTCTTGATTTGTGATATATTTGACCGTTACGGTTTCTTTATTGGGGTTTCAGTTCTCTTATGGACCTTGGTAAATGGATTTTCTATGAACATTGAGTATAGACGATCCCGAAAAGGTTAAAATAGTTTTCAGTTTAAGAAAGGGAGCTTTTTTACATCGAGACTGCTGTATTTCAGCCATGGTTAGGCAGGCAAACGAGACCACCCTTCGGCTCGTCCCCCACTATTTTGTAAATATCCCCAAAAAATGAGTCCGTTTTGTCCAACCCCGAAGGGGTTGCATATTGGTAGCAACAGAGTGACAAGCGTGCCATACAACCCCGAAGTGGGTTGCATTTAAATGGATGAATTTGGGGTGAATTTTATGTAGTAAAGAGGCTCTTTTTAGGAAAATTGAGAATTTTGGTGATAGTGTAGGCGTACCCAATCTTCAGCAGTTGCCTGCGAGACACAGCTAAAGATTGTGCCTATAACAAATCCCCTCACCCTAATTCGGCAACACAATCTTCTGCGTCATTTTCATATCCTTCACATAATAAGCGCCTTTACCGAAGTGCATGATGTCAATTAAACAGGGACCGGGTTTGAGGTTTTTTTGAAAGAGGAGTTGACCGGCGGAGCTATAGATATAAATAGGACCGGCTTCTTTTAGCTCGATGTCGAGAAAGCCGTTTTCAACGGTGTCTTTTTTGATGCGTACTACGGGAACATCTTTGGTAAAAGAGATGTGTTGCACGGAAGAGCGGATTTCAGTGCCGTTGGTTTGCATTTGCGTGACGCGGTAATAATTGTCGCGGGCGCTGGGGAAATCATGGATAAAACTGTAATACTGCATGCCTTGCTTGCGCATGGGAGTGGGGATCACGGCAATGGTGGTCCAGTTGGAGGCATCCATTGAGTACTCGATCTTGTATTGATCGGCGAGTGTGTCTTGGAACATGTTCCATTTCACTATTACCGAGCCTTGTTGCTTCTCTACAATACAGGGAATATCAGAATCGGGTAGGGCGCTGACCGTTGGAACTGACTTCTTCGGTTGTGCCATACTGATGTAAAATGCCAAACTGCTTACAACTACAAATACTGTTTTTTTCAAAAGGATAGAATACATGTAACCCGGTTTTTCGTTGGACCTAGTATAGAACGTGGAAAGGGGTATGTTACTGTTTTGGTGCAAGGGTTGGAGGGGGGTAAATTGAGAAATTAGGGGGAAACATGTAGGGGGAATTAAGAATTAAGAAGTAAGAATTAAGAATTGAACAGCCGGCGGTTGGGGGGGCACCGCAGAGTCCGCCAAGTTCGCAAAGGAGTCGCGAAGTTTCGTTTGTTACTGTGCTTGTTCTTTGTGATTTCTCATTATTCCTTCCTTTTTTCACCGCAGCGGCGCAGCGATCGCAGCGGCAACGCAGCGCTGGCGGTCACACTGTATTCCCCCCTGTTCCTCTTCCTGTTCTTTCTGCTTTCTTTTTCACCACAGATACCACGAATTAGAACAGATTCTCACAGATTAGCCGCTGATATTCAATCAGTCCGACTGCCGGCTGTTCAATTCTTAATTCTTAATTTTTACTTCTTAATTCTCAACTCCCGCTCATCATTCAAATTTTACCACTTCCCCCCATTTGCCTATTTTTGATACGTTGTTGCAAAAAATGAAAAAAGGGTCTCCCATATACAAATTACTATCACTATTGGTAGTGACGCTGTTTGTTTTCAGCATCACGCCCCAATGGGTTTGGCACGACCAATTTTCCCGACACATCGATTCGGTACATCAACACAAAGATTGTAGCGCCGATGATCTGGTTTCTTATAACAAGTTCTGTCATGTTCAAGATTGGGTGGTGGGAACACCGTTCCTAGAATTGGATGCAATAGAGTCCACCCCTACACAACACTTCCTTGTTCATGTTGAAAGCAATGATTCCTCCTCATTTCATCTTAGTTTTCAAGAAGTCTTCAATAGACGTGGCCCGCCTGCCCTGACTAATTCTGTTTCTTAATTAGTCATCTTTAATTGTATTTTATTATGTTCAGACTTCTAAGTCTGGTATTCTTACTTGTATCGATGTATTCGGTACAAGCTCAAAACTGTAGCTTTCGTTTGAGCGGTCATATTGAGGATAAGGATACCAAAGAAAAATTGGCAGGCGCTACTTTGTTGATCAAAGAATTGAATAAATCGGCCTTGTCGGATAATAATGGCGATTTCCTTTTCAACGGACTTTGCGCCGGTAAATACACATTGGTAATTTCTCATGCATCTTGTGATACAATTTCGGAATTGCTGGATCTGCAAAAAGACATGCATTTCGATTTCAAGCTACTGCACGCTAGTAAAACCCTTGAAAAAGTAGTGGTATCGGCTTCTAAAGGCATTCAAAGTTCCGGATTTAAAAAAGAGCTAAGTGGCATCGCACTGCAAGAAGCAAAAACCGGTTCACTGGCTGAAGCACTTTCAAGATTAACGGGAGTGACCATGCTTCAAACCGGTAACACCATCGCTAAACCTGTTATTCATGGACTACATGGCAGCAGAATTCTAACTATCAATAATGGGGTACGTCAAGAAGGGCAGCAATGGGGCAATGAACATGCACCTGAAATTGACACGTACTTGGCAGACAAGCTACTGGTAATAAAAGGGGTAGATGAGTTGCGCTATGGAAGCGATGCTATTGGTGGTGTGGTAATTGTAGATACCAAACCGCTGAGAACTACAGTGGGTACCTCCGGAGTACTACATACCGCCTATGCTACCAATAATCAAGAATACATTGCTTCGGCTCAATTCGAACAACGTCTCAAAAAAGCTGACGCTTTTGCATACAGGCTTCAAGGCACGTTCAAGAATGGCGCAAATGTAATGACGCCCAATTATCGTCTGAACAATACCGGTATGCAGGAAATTAATTTCTCTGTAACAGCCGGATATAAGAAGAAATTGTGGAGCACCGAGTTGTTTTATAGTCACTTCTTTACACAAGTGGGTATTTTTACAGGATCGCATATTGGGAACATCACCGATTTGGAAAAAGCGATCGCTTCAGACCGTCCCGATGCATCTTTTCTCAATGAACAATCGTATCAAATTAAACGACCCCGCCAACAGGTGACGCACGATTTGATAAAGTCTCAAACCTCTTACAATTTGAATGGGCATAAAATTAGCTTGTTGGTAGCGGCTCAAATCAATTCACGTCAAGAGTATGATATTGTTCGGAGCGCCTCTTCAAAACCACAGCTTGATTTAAACATCGCCACATTAACGGAGGATATTTCTTGGGAACGTCCGAGAACGGGAAGGCACCAGGGAAGCAGTGGGGTGGTAACGATGCAACAAAACAATGTGTATTCAGGCCGGTATTTTATACCCAACTATTTCGCCACAAATTATGGCGTATATGATATCGAAAAATGGTTTTTTGGAAAATGGGAACTTCAGGCCGGCGCTCGTTTCGATTTCAAGAATATTGCAACAACACGGTTGAAATTCAATGGCGATACACTCGATAATACATTCAAGTTCACAACATTTGGCGCTTCTGTTACGGGCATTTACAACTGGACAGATCAGTGGAAATTGATCGGTAGCTTCAGTCGTGCAACCAGGGCTCCCTATGTAAACGAATTATTGTCGGATGGTATTCATCATGGAACAGCAACCTATGAAAAGGGCGATATTAAATTGGTTCCGGAGAAATCGTCCAATCTATCCATCACTGTACAGCATCACGATAGGGCTGATAAATGGCAAATGGAATTGTTGTTTTACGGAAATTACATCAACGATTTTATTTACCAGCAACCCAAACCTGATGCGCCTGTATTGACCATCGCCGGGGCTTTCCCTCTTTGGCAATACGAACAAACAGATGCTTTTTTATATGGATTAGACGGTCAAACCAATTTGAAAGTAACCAAGTCTCTTGAGTGGGATGTTAAATGGTCGATCCTGTATGCGAGAAATAGGAAAACAAACGATTGGTTGATTATGATGCCCGCAAATCGCTACAATAGCGGTCTAAAGTATACATTTAAAGATGGCTTAAAGAGAAGCAATTCCTATCTGAATTTGGAATATCAGTATGTTGACAAGCAACGAAGAGTTCCAACAGCAAACGGTTTAAAGTATGATTACAAAGCTGCGCCGGCGGCTTACCAACTGGTCAATTTATCAGTAGGAACGGATACCGAGTGGTGGGATCATAAATTCAATTTTTCAATTTCAGCTCGCAATTTGTTTAATGTTACGTATCGCGACTATTTAAATGCAATGCGGTATTTCACCGATGAAATGGGTAGGAATATCATTGTTCGCGCAAGTTTTAATCTGTAATTATCTAAAATTAAAAATCATGAAATTCAATAAAGTAAATGCATTTGTTTTAGTTCTATTATTAGGTGCAACAGTAGCTTCTTGTAAAAAAGTAGCCGTAGAAGAAAACGATGAAGAAGTTTTGACCACACTCCAACTTACGTTTACACCTGCGGCTGGAGGTAGTTCTTTAGTATATAAGTTTGATGATCCGGATGGTCCGGGTGGTAATGCTCCCACAACCGATCAAATAGTATTAGCCCCAAATACTACATACAATGTGAGCATCGCTGTGTTGAACAAAACGGCATCTCCGGTTGCAGATATTACAAGTGAGATTTTGACGGAGGCAATTGCGCATCGTTTTTATTTCATCCCCGCTTCCGGTACAAATATTTCTGTTTCCAATTTGAGTAAAGACGTAGATGGAATTTCCGTTGGACTGACCTCTACTTGGACTACAGGGGCCGCAGCCACCGGAAGTATTCAAGTGGTGTTGAGACACTACCCCGGTACTCCTCCAAATAAAGCCGAGTCGGATGATGTATCTAGTACAAAATCAGGAACCGATATTGAAGCTACATTCGCAACAAAAATTCAGTAAGAACTACTATAATAGTCAAGCCCCGCAATTGAATTGCGGGGCTTTTTAGTCGGAGTGAACAAAGTGATCCCTGAAAAACTATGTAAAAATTGACTTACTGCGTTTTAATTGATAACGATAGTAATGGTATGGCCTTTTCCGCTCACATAGTACACACCTGAGATGAAATTGCTCATATCGAGGGTTACATATCCAGCTTGTACTTGTTTCGACCAAAGCACTTGCCCGAAACTGTTGTACAATTGAAGATCCATCGGTTCTTCTACTTTTACTTCCATGATCTTATTGTAGATCGGGTTTTTGACGATGGTGATCAGTTGTTTTGAATTGGTGAAGCGCACAACTTTTACTTCACTGTAACTGAAGTTTCCGTCTAAATCGATCTGCTTAATTCTATAGTAATTGTTGTTGCTAACGGGATTCCGGTCTACAAAACTGTAGTTACTGGTAAACCCACTGTTGTTTTGAGCACTGATTCTACCAATTGGATACCAATTTGAACCATTTACACTTTGCTCAATATAAAATTCTCGAGTATTGGTTTCTGTAACGGTGCTCCATTGAAGAATAACTTCTTGTTGCTTTTTCTGCGCAGAGAAACTGAGCCATTTCAGAGGTATCAATGAAAGTCCGCTTTTCTGAGCAGAAAAATTGGAAGTACTTCCGGTCAACGCGAAATTAAACAACTGGCCTGCGTTTTCATTTTTTTGATCGATCAAGAAAACCAAACCCGAATTTGTACCCGATGATGCACCATTGTTAAATGTATATTGAGCTATTAAGTTTGTTTCACTCGCCGGATTTACTTCTCGGTTCATGTTATTGGCAATTTCCGTAGCAGTTCTTACAGTATTCCAGATCCTGACTTCATCGAGGAATCCGTTGTAGAAATTTCCATTGGTTTGAATCATCCCTAGCGCAATGCGTGTTGGTGCAGAGCGAAGTGATGTTCCTCCGGTTCCGGTGGCTTCCTGGGCTCCGTTAACATAGAGTACCATGGCGCCTGTTGATTGTTTCCAAGTGGCAGCAATATGCACCCAAGAACCTGTATTCACAGCGGAGGTTGAGGTAATGGTCACGTCCGGTTGGCCAATGCCAAAAGCTGCTCGGTTACCTGTCATAGTTATACCGAAATCAGTAGTAACACCTCCAACTTCTGCATCTACCAAGCCTGTACCGCTGTACCATTGTGATCCGGCACTTCCACCACCGGTTTGTGTTGTTTTCATCCAAAATTCAATGGTGAAATCAGAAGTAACCGACTTGGGAATAATGGCTGCATCATTTGATCCATCAAAATTGAGAGAATTGGCAGTAAATTGAACCGGACTTGCAGTGAATGTGGGTGAGCCAACCAAACTGCCATCAACACCACTTGTGTTAGAGCTACTGTTGATTAGAGTAGTACCCGATCCGTCGTTGCATTTGTAATAGGCAATCAAACCGGCTGCATTTACTGCAGGTCCGCTAAACATTTTTATTTTTAATGTAGAAGGAGATTGAACGGTGCTCCAGAGGCGTACTTCGTCTATGTCTCCATTAAAATATCTTCTTGATCCTGCGTCGCTCCAATCGCCCAACAATAAGTTTCCGCTGGGAGCGCCAATACCGGTGCTGTTAATATTACCAACATCAGATCTCGTACCTACACTTACACCGTTTACATATAACAGCATGCCTTCTTTTGTTCCATCCCATACAGCCGCAATATGATACCATAATCCGGTACTCAAATTGGATGTAGCATAATCAATATTGCTAGCATTTGAGGCGTTGTACATTAGGTAAAAGCTGAGATTGCCACCATAGATCAATAGTTCCAGTCCTGAGCTATTGGTAGACCTGCTCACAATTTCTTGTGTTCCTGCAAAGCTGTTGAATTTAACAAAGACCTCTACTGTCTTAATATTAGATGCATCGAATGCTGCATTTGAGCCTAGATTCGCGTAATTACTACCGTTTAGTGTTAAACTGTAATTTTGAGCGTATGTAAAAAGACTTAACGTTAATAAGATCGGGGGTAAGGTTAGTCTTTTCAATAAGGTCGTGAACATGATGCTAAGGTTTGTACGTAATGCTTCAAATACGTACAAACCGTCCGTTTCTTATATTTTCAATTCTAATTTGATTGGAATTTTTCGAATATAGGAGGAAATGCTTAGAGCTAAATCTGGGTTTTTCTCTGTTCAAAAAGAAAGAACCTAATTAACAAAAAGCTTGCGATCGGTGCGTATGGCACTACTCAATGATTATCAGTTGATTTTGGATATGGTTTTTTCTTAAGAATTGTATTTTAATGTCAATAAGGGGAAAATCTTATTGCAGCATAACTGCCCGGGGCCTGAGAATCATCGTGTTTATTACTTAGGATAGTAAGCTGCTTTCAATCTATCGTCGTTCTCTTATTTTGAACACGCCTCTATTCTGAAACACTTCGTTGTCCGATTTCATATAGAGTGTGAGCTTAGTATGACTGCTGCGGTCTATTTGAGCGGTTCTATTGATATTGAAAGAACTGTGTCCCGTTTTCTGTAAGTATTCCTGTTGGGTGTTTTCTCCATCAAATTCAAGATAGGTTCCTACTATATAGGTGCCGGTAATGGCAACATCGGCTACCATGGCAATTTCGTACTGACCGGGTTTGGTGATGAAGGAATCCAAATTCAATACCAAGGTGTCTGCACCATTTTTAAAGGTCTTGGTATCATAGCTGCCGCATACTTTCCACTCGGGGTCGTTTTGAATGGTTACACTGGGTTCAAAATTCGAAACATGATAGGCTGAAACCGATCGCCACTTAGGAGCCAATTTGTTTTTTGTCACATTAATTCGAATGTCCGTTGTAGTGATTGTTTTGAATGCATCGATCTTTTTGCGTCCCACCGATTCTCCTTTTGCTATTTCCACCCATTTCCCATTCACTTTTGCTTCAATGGTGTAGGCCCTGATTCTATGACCGTATTGATACTGTTCTTCCAATACGATATGATTGATAGCGCTTGGCTTTTGGAAATGTAAGATCGGATTGATGGCAATGGTTGATTTGAGTTGTGCTACCGGCTTTTCGAAACGCTTCTTTAGCTCAGCTCCGAAAGCTCGATACAAGGATACATCATCGGGAACAATTAAACCGGTTGTGTCGGGACAAGAGTTGATCAATAAATTTCCTCCATAACCTACAGATTTGTAATACATATCAACAAGCTCTTCTAATGACTTGCGCTTCTTTTCTTTTTCTTTACTCCAAAACCAATAATGATCATATAAGGGCGCATCGGCTTCTAGTGGAGCCCAAGCATCGCCGTCCGGAGTATCATCGTATTGCGTGGCCAATCCTAATTTTAGTCTATTGGAGGGAACCGTATTCCAAACCGGGTAACTGAGCTTGCCCGATTCAGTACCCGGCCAACGCAAGCTTGCATAAGGACTTTGAAAGATCGTTGCTTTTGAAGCATACTTCTTTAGAATATCGCCTACTTCTACCACACAATTCCCGTCAAACCAAACCTCAGCCATATCGCCATAGTTCGTCAATACTTCCGTTAATTGTTGACGAAACACTTTATTATAGGCTTCTTGCAAATTAGGATCTTTTGTTTTGCCTCCGCTTCCAATACCTGCTCCATACGCTACATCGCCGGGATAGATGTACACGCCCATCTTAATGCCATATTTTTTGCAAGAAGCCGCTACTTCTTTCATCAAATCGCCTTTGCCATTTTTCCAAGGAATATTGCGTACACAGTATTCGGTGGTTTTTGTAGGCCACCAACAAAATCCACCCACATGTTTCGCTACAAAAATGATTTCTTTCGCACCCCAAGATTTCGCCACTTCACACCATTGGTCGGTGTTCAGCTTTGAAGGATTCAACCGACTGATATCAAATTTTCCCGTTTCATCGTATTCATTGCCGGTCCAAGTAGCAACACCAAAATGCACGAACATGATGCGCTCGCGTTCTTGCCACTGATATTGAACGGTGCTAGGTACGGCGATGTCCGATTTTTGTGCACTTGCAAAAAGGAACCCAAATACCAACAAACACCCAAGCGCTATTTTCTTATTCATTTAGTAAAAATTATTTCGCTAAAATAAATGAATTTCAAGGCTCAACCATTCGATGGCAGGCCCAGATCTAATTTTAAATTTATTTAAAAAGTATTCTTAAAAACTGTTAAGTCTAATACAATTCCCCTTTTCGTATTCCTAATTTTTTTGAGCTGCCCAACCAAATGAATTGTCACCGCATCATTCATTTAAGTACTGAAATAGTTTAATTGAATTAAGACTTCTCACAATGGTCATAGGTTAGGTTAGTTGGGGTGCGCAGGTGGCTGCGGCCCCATTTTTTTGGGTGCTTAAAAATAAAAAAGGGGTGCCGACCAAGGCCACCCCTAACCATAACTGATTATCCTAAACTTATTTACTCGTTACGTCTGTGCGTTCATACGGACCTTTGAACTTAGTAATGTCAATAGGGAAGTGACGAGTATTCATATTGTTGATTTGAAGAACATTCTTCAAATTGGTTGCCGAGTGTTCAAAACCGGTAGCATCACCGGTATCATAATCATTCAAACGAAGACCTTTCGCTTCATTCATCATGGCCATAGGATCGTCTAAATAATAGTAAATTACTGCTAAGTTGTAGTAGCTCGCATAACGTAGCTTGCGCTCCCGCTTGCTTTTTCCATTATATACTCTTTTTATTTTGTTGAAGTAGTCAATGGCCGGTTGGAGCATTTCTCTGATTTCATCGGTAGGCTTATCGGCGCTCATTCTAAAGAATGCATCACTTACAATCTGAAACGCTTTTCGGTGATCATCGTATTCAGCATCTTTTCTGCTTCCTACGATCCACAAAATATCGGTACTAGTAACTGTTTGATAACCGTAATCTCTGGTAAGCTGATTACTTAAATTGTTCACCGCATTTTGAACATTTCTTCTAAACAAGTCTTGTGCAATAGAAATTGAATTCAATGCGAAGTACCCGTCGGCAACAGTTTTAATTGCAAACTCAGGACTTCGGTATACCATTTTATTATTTCTATTGGCGAGCATTCTTTCTTCTAAGTTCATGCCTCTATAATCTTCTAAGATTGCATTGGCTTGAAAAGTATAGATCACTTCTTGCGAATAGTAAGTACGCGTACCGGTAATTTGACCGTTTCTGTTTTTGATCGTCTCAATACGTTCCTTAGTAGAAACACTTTCCGGTAAAATGTCTTCGAATCTTATTTTAATTCGGATATGACCATCCCGGTCTAATTTTCTCCAACCATCAATCCAAACCGATTTTTCCGGACTGATCGTATTCAGCAATGGCTGCATCAATCGCGTTGTCTCGATTTCTACATTGAATGTTCGGTAAGTGGTATCAATTTGTATTTGGGGAAGTGCCCGGTATTGAGCCGAAATGGAGAACTTGTCTAAGTCCACATTTCTTTGGGCAGATACAGTAGCTGCCAATAACAAGCCTGATAATAGTAGACGTGTTTTCACTGGTAGGGATTTGTTTATTAACGGTACAATCCCTAAAATAGTATATGAATTTTAATTTCGTTGATTGTCATTGAGTTATGAGATTGGTAAACAAGCCAATCTCATAACATGCTGTTTAATAGTGTTTTAAGTGATATTTTAGATCCATACACATCTGTGATAGGTTTATCTATCGTGGCTTTTAGACGAATGCGAATCTCCGCCGCCTCATTTTTGCTGTACTTTTCATCCACTGCTTGTAAGAAAGAGGCAAGAAGTTTAGGTCCTTTTTCTCTTATAACCGCTCGACCAGAAGATCCTTGAGGTAATAGTTCCAACGCCATTTGAAAAAATAACAAATTCCCATTAAGTCCTTCTTCATACGCCAGGTCTAAAATTTCTTTGGCACCTTTGGTTCCGTCTTTGCTTGAATAGGTGTGAAGAATGTATCCAACTATACTAAGCGAATCCCCTGTTTTTGCCATGTCTTCCCAGAATCGGAACTGAGGGTAGTATTTTGTGTAGAGAACCAAAGAATTACCCATGCCGTTGTTTAAATTAGAAAGTTTTCCTTCTAAAAGTATATATGCTGGCGACACATCCATTTTTAATGCTAAGGCGAGGATTGTCTTGGCTGATTTCAACGCTTCCGAATACCCGAACATACCCATTTCTACATCTTTTTGTTGGGCAAAAGCTTTTTCTTTAGCAGCATTTTCTTTCGATTTGCTCATTTTTTTTGCGAAAATGAGTGAGACTTTATGTTTATATGGATTTCCTTTCAACTGCGTTTTTATAAAGTCCATCCCCAGCACAGGATATTTTTCCATGAGCAATTCAAATCGTGCTAATGTTGCAATTTGCTCCTCCAATGTCCCACTATAATTATATTCATATTGATCGGAATAGTACATTCTGAACAAATTAAAAAACATATTGTCATTTGCGATGCTATCGTTAGGTGCTCGTTCTTCTAATTTGAAACCTATTTTCATGTATCGAATTTTGTAGATTCCTTTTAGAGCACTTACCTTTTCCAATTTTGTCAGGGCTTCTTCTTGTGATAAAGATGCTAACTTGGTTTCAAGAATGGTTAAATTATCTAGGATTTTGATCCGATCCATGTAATTTGGAATCAGTTGTCCATTGATCATTAATTCTTCTCTGGCAAAATTTTGAGCCTCTTCGGTGGTGACATTGTATTTGTCGTTCAAATAATGAAGTGCGGGCCTGGCAATTGCTAGAAAATTCTGATGCTCTTCGAGCATTTTCTTGCCACGTTCATCAGACTTCTTTCGGTCTGCCAGTTCCATGGAATCTATAAACCGTTGCAGTTTTTTATATTCGGCTTGTCTTTTTGCTTTTTCTTCGTCTCGTTTCGCTTGCTGTTGAACCTTATAGTCGTACAATACGCTGGTACTTCCACTGGGCTTATTGTAATAAGCATTCATTCGATTGATGTATTCAGTGGTAGCGCGGTTTTCTCTTCTGATCATATCTGTATAGGAAGCCCATTGAGCGTAGATACCTGATAGTGAGAAGAACATTGATACGGTTAACAGCGTGGTTTTGAACATCATTTTTGACTTTCATTAAAATTGAGTGTATAAAAATAATCAAATGCAGGTTCCATGGAGTACCCGCTTTTGGGTATTCTCCATTTATTGATTCTAAACAATATCTTTGTTCTATATATAAATTAGTTTATGAGTCTCTCTATTCCTGATAGTTTGAAGCCATTTATAGGAAGTAATACTGTTATTGCAAGTTCGCCCGGCCGTATCAATCTCATCGGTGAACATACCGATTACAACGAAGGCTTTGTTCTACCGGCAGCTATTGATAAAGCAGCTTATATCGTGTTGAATAAGAGAGAAGACAATCGTATTATTTTGCATTCGGCCGATTGGGAGCAACGATTTGAAATTGAACTTCAAGATCTTGCACCACAATCACAAACTTCTTGGCCCAACTACCTTCTTGGAGTGGTCGCACAATTTCAAAAAGCAGGATTTACAATAACCGGGTTTGAAGCAGCTTTAAGTTCCGATGTGCCGGTAGGAGCCGGACTCAGTTCTTCCGCAGCAATAGAATGCGCCATGGCAATGGCATTGAGTGCCGCTTTTGAACATCCACTGTCGAGAATTGATTTGGTGAAACTATCTCAAAAAGCAGAACATGAATACGCCGGTGTAAAATGCGGTATCATGGATCAATTTGCCAGTGGTTTTGGAAAGAAAGACCATGTGATCAAACTCGATTGCAAAACCCTCGAATACGAATACAAGCCCCTGCAATTGAATGGATATAAAATTGTATTGTTCGATACCAATGTGAAACATTCCCTCGCTTCATCCGAATACAATGTTCGAAGAGAACAGTGTGAAACCGGTGTGGCCTGGGTGAAAGAAGTATATCCTGAAGTGAAATCACTGCGCGATATCAGTTTAGATCAACTCAAACAGCTCGTATTGCCAAAAGATGCGCTCATTTATCAGCGCTGTAAATTTGTGGTGGAAGAAAATATCCGTTTATTATCCGGATGTGATGATTTGGAAATGGGTAACATTGAAGCATTTGGGAAAAAAATGTTTCGGACCCATGAAGGACTTAGTCAAGAATACGAAGTAAGTTGCCCGGAACTCGATTTTTTGGTGGAAGCAGCGAAGAATCATCCCCAAGTGTTAGGTTCTAGAATGATGGGCGGCGGCTTTGGTGGTTGCACCATCAATATCATAAAAGAAGAAGGTGTTCACGAAATCGTAAACACCCTCTCCGAGTCGTATCAAAAACAGATGCGAAAAGCCTTAACCGTGCATCACGTTAGTATTGAAAATGGAACAACTCTTTTAAGTTAAGGTTGACTAATTCCCCAATCAACAAATTCACTCATTAGTTAAAACCCTTTCTTCACTTTCAATTCATCCACCACTCCCTGTGGTTTCAAAGCCGCGTGCAATTTCTCTACAATCAATTCCTTTGCTAATTGGAAATTAGCCGTTGATTTGATATCCAAACTCGAAGCACCAATGTTGATGGTATATTTCCCTGCATCAGCAATCCAAGAAGAACGTTCTGTATCAAAAGAGGCGAGGTCCTCCGGTTTCAACGTAAAGGTGATGGTCTGCGACGCACCGGGTTGCAAGAGCTTTGTTTTTGCAAAACCTTTCAATTCCGAAACCGGCTTGTCGAGTTTTGAATTCGGAGCTCCCAAATACAATTGCACCACTTCTTTGCCGGCTTTCTTTCCGGTATTGGTTATGGTAACCGTTGCTTTGATGCTACCGTCGAAATCAGGTGCACTAAGTTTAACACCGCTATATTTGAAACTGGTGTACGATTGACCATAGCCAAATTCAAACAAGGGTTTTACATTGAAGGTGTTGAAATAACGGTATCCCATGTAAATGCCTTCAGTATAGGTTACTTCTGCCGGAACGGTTTTCATTCCCATCAAACCAACAGTAGCCTTTTCAGGAAACTCTTTTCCTGGGAAGTAAGGAGCCGTAGGTTCTTTTTTATAATTACCTGGAAAACTGGTGGCTAGTTTTCCGGAAGGGTTCACTTTGCCACTAATGATGTCGGCAATAGCATTGCCTCCTTCGTTCCCGGGTTGCCAAGCCAATAAGATAGCGTCTGCTTTTTCTTTCAATAAACTCAGATCAACCACTCCTCCTGCATTGACTACCGCAATCACTCTTTTGCCCTTAGCATGAAATGCAGCAGCAATTTTTTCAAAATTCTTTATTTCTGTTTCTGAAAGTTGATAGTCGTTCTCTACTTTTCTGTCTTTTCCTTCTCCGGCATTTCTTGATAAATAAAAGATAGCGGTTTGATTGTTGGTAGCCGCCGTTGCAATTTCTTCATCACTGAGCGATAATTCTTCAGCTGGTGGGGTAGGGTTCATGAACTCCTGAACAAAAGATTTCTTCGGATGCTTTTTCAGATATTCACTCATGTAACTGCTGTATTTCGACGCCAAAGAAGCGTCTGTAGCATACCCTGCATTATTTAATCCTTCTGCTAAAGAAACAGCGTGTTCATAACTTACTTCACCACTTCCTGTTCCGCCTGTGATCATCTCATAACCTCTGTTTCCAAATAAGGCCACAGAACCGGTTGTTTTTGCAAAGGGCAAACTTGCCTGTGCATTTTTCAGCAATACCATTCCTTCTGCTGCGGCTTCTCTTGAAACCTGCGCAGCCTTTTTTAAATCAGGCTTATTATTGAAAGCATAGTTTTTCGCCACAGGTGTTTTCAATAACACTGTTAGAATGGCTTCCACGTTTTCATCAAGAATGGATTCAGCCAATTCTCCTTTTTTCACAGCAGCTACAATTGTTTTTACTTGCGCTTCTGTTCCGGGCATCAACAAATGGTTTCCGGCTTTCATTTGTGCAACGGGATCTTTGCCTCCAAACCAATCGGTCATTACAAATCCTTTGTATCCCCATTCATCTTTTAATATTGTCTTCAAGAGATCACTACTTTCCGATGCAAAAGTTCCGTTGATCAAATTGTAAGAACTCATCACAGCCCAAGGCTCTGATTTTTTGATCGCAATTTCGAATGCACGTAAATAGATTTCACGAAGGGTGCGCTCACTCACGATGGTATTGACAGAATTGCGATTGGTTTCTTGGTTATTTGCGGCAAAGTGTTTCACCGTGGCACCCACGCCTTGCGATTGAATACCCTTAATTATTGCCGCGGCTATTTCTCCCGTCACCAACGGATCTTCTGAATAATATTCGAAATTTCTACCTCCTAATGGATTGCGGTGAATATTCATGCCTGGTCCTAATATAAAATCAATGCCATAGGCCTTGATTTCTGCGCCGAATGCAGTTCCTACTTTACGCACTAAGGCGGTGTCCCAACTGGAGGCCAATAATGTTCCAATAGGAAATGCAGTAGTGAAAAAGCCGTTGGCAGAATCTTTACCCGTCATAAAACGGTGCACTCCTGAAGGTCCATCAGCCAAGGCTGCAGATGGAATGCCCAATCGTGCAATGGGAACGGTATGACCTGAAACGCCTTCAATTTTATCGGGCGTTTTGTCGGTTTGTCCCATATTCAAACCGGCTATGAGAAAGCCTTTACCCACTACAATTTTTGCTTTTTCCTCAACGGTCATGGCTTTTATCACTTCTTTCAAAGGTGCTTTACCAAATTGAGGTGCTTGTGCGAACAGGGTGCCTGAAACCAATGCGACAAACAGCACTAACAGAATTTTTTTCATACTTGATAAATGAATAAACGATTGCTATACCAATAATTAGTTTACTTTTTTCTCTTCTTTGATGCGGATGGCTTCTACTTCAAACATGTTCATCAACATGCCGGTTAAATGATCCTCGTCTTTTTTAGTAAGAGTAATGGTTAAATCGAAGCCTTGTGCTGAGAAAGAAACGGTTACTTCATTTTCTTTCACTTCCAAATTGCTCATTTTTGAAATTTCGGTACCCGCAGTATCGGTAACTATTCCACTTAATGCACCATCTTTCTTGGTGAAATTGAAAACCAATTTTGCATCACCTTGTGGTGTGTTTTTGATAATTACATTCCATTTACCTGCAAAGAAATCTGCAGGAGCAGGGGCGGGTGCCGATTGTGAAAATGCATTCATTGAAAAAACACTCACCATAAGAATGGTAAGGAGGAAGGAGATTTTTTTCATACAGAAAATTTGATTCGTTATTAAATGATGGAACGACCAAGAAAGCTACAACCTTTCATTGAGTCATTATGACACAATGATACTTATTTTTGTAGATTGCAAGTAAAAAAGTTTTGCAGGGCAGGCTTTTTTCGACATTTTTGATGAAGTAGGCGCTCAAGTTTCGGCGCAATTATCGAATAATTAATTGAATATTAACTAGATACAAAGTAGCATGGCAACCAAGAGCGGAAAGGGAATTGAAAAGGACCGAATGAAATCATTGGTAACATCCATCAAAGTAAACATGGCAGAAGTACGTGAAAAGTACATGCCGGGGGTTTCTATTGACACCGTTATTTTTAGTTTCCACGATGATGAATTGAAAGTGCTGTTGATCAAATATGGAGACATGCCTTTATATAGCTTGCCCGGAGGATTTATTGAGAAGGCAGAAGAATTGGATGCTGCTGCATTGAGAATTTTGAAAGAAAGATCGGGTATTGGCAATATTTATTTGGAGCAGTTTTATACTACGGGTGCCGTCAATCGATCTCAAGGTCACATGATGGGAGAGTGGTTCCAGGAATTAGCAAAAGATAAGGATGTAAAGAATTGGTTTGATCAGCGATTCATATCGGTTTGTTACTACGCGCTGATCGACGAAGCCAATGTTGAATTACTGAGCGAAGAATTTGTAACGGAAATGAAATGGGTGGATGTTAAGAAACTTCCAAAGCTCTATCTCGATCACGCACTAATTGTTAAGAAAGCCATTGAGCGCTTGCAAATAGACCTCGATCAAAAACTAGTAGGCTTCAATTTATTGAATGAAACCTTTACCATGGGTGAACTACAAAAATTGTATGAAGCCGTATACCAGAAATCATTCGATCGCACCAATTTTCAACGAAAAATGCTGAGCATGAATATTCTGGAACGATTGGAGAAAAAATATACAGGTAAGGCCTATAAAGCTCCTTACCTGTATCGGTTTATTTCGAAGGTCTAGCACTCTTTTTTTACCTGCGAGTTTGTAACTCATCACAAACAACCTTCATTGGCCTATTAATTTCGTTGGTTTCTCAATCGCTCGTATTCCTCTTCACTCATCGTTCTAATCGGCTCTTGAAAACGATCTGTATTTTGATAACTTCTGGTATATACGAATACGGGTCTTCTTCGAGAAAAGCGCATTCGCGACGAACCAAAAGGGGAGAAGATAAATCTGGCTAATAGTACGAGAATCAATATAGGGCCTGATAATATGAATAAGGTTGCTGCCAAAGCACCTCCTATCACTGCTCCAAAAAATCTTGAGATCATTGTTGTAAAGTTTGTTATAAGCTTGAAGACGAAGGAGTCGATTTGTTACTTTAAAAGAAATGTTAAGGTAGTATTAGCTTTAACGCAGCTGCGCTGCTCTTTTTATCGCAAAGGAATTAGAAGGTTAAAAAGTTACGCAAAGTGTTGGCAAGGTTGATGTGAAACTTACCACAGATACCACTAATTAATACAGATTTATCTTTAGATAAAGTTTTGAGTTATTGAGTTATTTGTTATTAAGTTTTTCGCAGCTTCGCTGCTTGGGATGTTCACCGCGGTGCCTGCTAAGATCGCGAAGGAGTCGCACGGTTTTCGTTGCGGAACTTTGCGTTCTTCGTTTCTTTGCGGTAAAGTAAACTGATTGAAAATTCCGATGGTTAAATATCAAATTGAGAATTCGGTTTTTTTTGATCACAGATTCGCAGATTAATCACCGATATTCATTCAACTTAACTGCGATCAGGATTTACAAGATGGATAGTCTACCTCTTCCTTCTCAATAACTCCCCTTTATTTTTCACCGCAGCGGCGCAGCGTCCGCAGCGGTTTCGCAGCGCTGGCAGTTTCCCTGTATTTCCTCGTTCCTGTACTCCCCCTGTTCCTCCTCCTGTTCTTTCTCGCCTTCCTCTATCTTCCCTCTTCCATCCTGTATTCCGGCTGTTTTATTATTAATTATTACTTATTAGTTATTAATTATTAATTATCACCCTGTTCTTTCTCAGTTTTCTTCTCCCCGCACCATTCTCTCCATTTCCCTTTCATTTCTTCTTTGTATTTCTGTTTTTCTTCAGCGCTCATTCGGCGCCATTCCCTTCTACCGGGTCCATCACAATCTTTCCATTTGCTTCTGCCGCCGCCGCCATGGAAGCCGCCAAACAATAGTTTACTCAAGAGGAAGAGGCCGAAAGCTTCCCAATAGCTGATCTCTCTCAGTCCAAAAATGCCGGGCATTAAGTGGTTCCATAACCACATCACTACAAACACAAAGGCAAAAAATGCGGCAACAAACAAGGGGGCTAAAAAAATAAATCGTTTTTTCATATCCTTAGATATATAATTCGTTATACAATGGTTCTAATTTTTTGCGAAGAAATTTTACTGCGTATAATTTACGGCTGATGATTGTTTTTAAATTTTCTCCTTCTTCATCGGCGATCGACTGCAGTGTTCTGTCTTCCATTTCATTTAGAACAAATACCTTTCGCTGCTTTTCAGGTAGCTCATTCAAGGCTTTTAACAACTCTTCCCAGATCAGCTCACGGAAATATTCTTTTTCTGGATGATTGTTATTGTCCATCAAAAGCATTTCCCGGAGTTGGAGCGCTCCGTCTTCATCCTCCTGAGAAAAGTCATCAATCAAATCGGGCTTTTTCTTTCGGTAGAGGTCTGTAATTTTATTCCTACTTACCGAATACAACCAGCCACTCACGCTTTCCAATTCATCTACATTGGCCAATCTGCTGAACTGGTACCATACGTCTTGCAGAATATCCTCGGCGTCTTCCAATTTGTTCACTTTCCCACGAATAAAAGCAAAGAGCTGCTTTCCATATTTGGAAACGGCTGTACTTACCGATCTCTCTCTGCTTCGATCGCTCATGGTTGATTCCGAATGATTTAAGATGACTGAATGCGGTTCCAATTTACTACCTTTTTGGCTGCTTTAGGTAGAAGACGAGGGACGATCGGTTTTACTTTAAACAAATTCATAAAATAATCACTTTTTCTCCGAAGTCATGATTTTGGCGTCCAAAGTCGCGATCGAACTGTTGCGCGAAAATGCGGTTCTGAGGTGATATATTATTGCTATGTACGATAACATGATTGGTTTAACCTTCCCTGCCACACATCATTTTGGAGCGTTTTCAATTTCTAAGCGGTCACTTATAAATTATCTTAGAATGATGTTTTGGGAATTGATTGAATAGTTGCACGAGATAACAGTTATGAGTATTTGGGAAATTGTTTTCAATTGTTGAAAGGAGGATATCTTTTATTATAGTTGACTTTATTGAACTGTGCTTACTTTACTGTATACATCTTTCTATAGATCAAAAGGATCGGCTTTTGAAGTAGCTCAATATTTTGGCAGTCTAAACTGCTCTCAGAAAAAGTAAACGCGCTTTAATGATCCGTATTATTTTGATGATAGAATGAGTAGAAAATCGTCCGCGCTTCTCCGCGTCCTCCTTCTCGCCGCGATGAACAACCCTACCCCCGTATTAACTGACTCATCAAATTCATTCAACTAAAAATGGCTCCCTATCGGAAGCCATTTTTTAAGTGCCCAGGACTGGATTCGAACCAGCACATCCTTTCGAACGCTGCGACCTGAACACAGTGCGTCTACCAATTTCGCCACCTGGGCATTCAGGGCGGCAAATATAAAACGTTTTACCGATTTTTCAACCAACTTATTACCCAAAGCCCAAAGCCTAACGCCTAACACCTAAAGCCTATTTCTTCCTCCCCAACATCAACACCCCCACAATCACCAACACCGTTCCCAATACCTGCATCAATGTAATCGGTTCATTTAAAATAAAATGCGCTTGCAAAATGGTGCTCACCGGACCAATACTCGATATGATCGCCACATTGTTACTCCCAATTCGCTTCATCGCCCCCGATATCATAAACGAAGGAAGAACAGTAGCCACAACCGACAATAACACCCCATAGATCCAATACCGCTCGTTCCAAAGAACCGCTTGCTGACCTGGATGCGATACAAAAAAATGAAGCAGTACCCCAAAAGAGGCCGCCAACATCGCATAAGCCGTAAAAGCCGTTGCCCCTACTTTGGGAATAAGTTTACCACTACCCGCAATATAAATGGCATAGGTTATGGCACAAAGAAAGATCAACACCGAACCCAGTATAAAATTGGGCGTCACATCTACCACCGCTACTTCCCCTGCATAGGCCACAAACAATCCCAAATACGTAATAGCAATCGCCATTACTTGCAGGCGTTCCATCTTGTGTTTGAGAAACCAATGATTGATGAACAATACAAAAGTGGGGTAGAGGAAGAGAATCAATCGCTCCAGTCCGGCTGAAACAAACTGCAATCCCACAAAATCCAAATAGCTGCTTACATAATAGCCCATGCAACCCAATCCCAACACAGCAATCCATTCTTTGCCGGTCAATTGCGGCATGCGTTCTTTTCTGTAGAGCCAAAACAACACGGCTGCATACATCGGAACTGCATAAAACATACGCAAGGCCAACAGGCTAACAGCATCCAGCTTTACATCGCCAAATGCATATTTAACCATGATGGCCTTGGTAGAGAAAAAAAGTGATCCAACAAATGCCAGTAAAAAACCGGCAAACGTAATGGTATGTTTCGTACTCAAATAATCCGCTCCTTCTTACACGCTCACATTGAAATCACGTAAAGCGTCGTTTAAGCTTGTTTTTAAATCGGTACTTGGTTTGCGTTTGCCAATGATCAGCGCACATCCAACACCGTAAGTTCCGGCAGGGAATTCTTTATTGTAGGTTCCCGGAATTACCACGCTTCTTGCAGGCACACGACCTTTCATTTCTATCGGCTCAGGTCCACTTACATCAATGATCTTGGTCGATTGTGTCAACACTACATTCGCCCCTAATACAGCCTCTTTCTCCACAATAACCCCTTCTACTACAATACAGCGACTTCCAATAAAACAACCGTCTTCAATAATAACAGGACTCGCCTGTAAAGGTTCAAGTACCCCGCCAATTCCTACACCACCACTCAAGTGAACTCCTTTTCCTATTTGAGCACAGCTTCCCACAGTAGCCCAAGTGTCAACCATCGTGCCTTCGTCAACAAACGCACCAATGTTTACATAGCTCGGCATCAATACTACATTCTTTGCCAAATAGGCTCCATAGCGCGCTACCGCATGAGGAACTGCACGAACACCCATGCTCGCATAATCCTTCTTCAACAACATTTTATCATAAAACTCAAATGGGGCCAATTCATAGGTCTTCATTTGCTGAATCCCGAAATACATCAAAATCGCTTGCTTTACCCACTCATTCACTTGCCAGCCATTTTCTGTTGGCTCAGCCGTTCTTAAACGACCCTTGTCCACTTCTTCAATTACCGCACGAACAGCATCGCTGTATTGACTATCTTTTAATAATTCCCGGTTCGACCAGGCCGCTAAAATCAGTTCTTTTAAGTCCATTTTTTTCAAAAATTTCAGCGAATTTACGCCATTCAGCCGACTTTACGATGTTTCAGAAAGCAGGCCTCGGTTGGAAGGAATTGCTCTGGTAGGGCTGAGTTTTGAGTTGTAAGTTGTAAGTTTTTGAGTTGTTTAGTTTTTGAACCGCGGCGGCGCAGCGATCGCAACGTTTTCGCAGCGTTGACAGCTTTCTGTATTTCCTCCTTCCTCGTCTCCTCTCATCCTCCCTCCTGTATTCCGGCTGTTCAATTATTAATTATTACTTATTAATTATTAATTACTCCCGGCTGTTTCATTATTAATTATTAATTCTTAATTATTAATT
>FRDC01000535.1_pt1 | contig 32401 bp, 54 predicted proteins | sample 1106171 | NCBI WGS metagenome assembly FRDC01 (sample SAMEA3930566, study PRJEB13176) | freshwater metagenome | biome: Drinking water system; feature: drinking water; material: water | place: Singapore | collected 2014-12-20 | reverse complement strand
AAAGGCGCTCCGATGCCGGAACCGGGGCGGCACCACCGCCCAGCCGGCGAGCGACAGCATTTACCGTTGGCCCAACTACTCGCTCGCCAATCGTGCGCCCCAGCGCGCCACCAGCCGCCCCCAGAGCGCCGCCAGCAAGCGCACCGCCGACCCGGTCCTGATTGTTCTCGCCCGCCCCAAACACCGCGCCATAGCCCACGTCGAGCGCCAGCGCACGCGGCGCCAATGCAGCGGCTCCACTACCGACACCAGCCACGCCGCCGGTTGCCAGCATCGTGCCTACGCCGCCCGCGACTTGCCCCGCGCCGAACGCGAGCGGGTTCGCGTCACGGATCAGCCCCTTTTTGAAATCCGCCTCGGCAATCGCCTGATCCATCGGCTTGCCGGTAAAAAGTGAATCCACCGCGCCGCCGAGTTCGTCATCAAAAGGAACGATGCCATTAATTGCCCCGACTGCCGCCGCGCCCGCCGGATTACCGACGATTTCTCCAGCAATCTTCTCGCGAGCAGTCGTATCACGCCGCCCTGATTGAGGAATTGAAACTTTCGCCTTTCCCCAGCCAGAATTGCCGTTGCGCCTGTTCCACTTAAGGGCTTCGTTCCATTCCCGCGCGCTCGGCAATGGATAGCCGTATTCGCGCGCAACCGCCGCCGCGTCAGCGAAGCTGCCACCACGGTCAAGGATCGACTGAAGCACTGTCGCGTACTTCCGGTCGGTATCGGTCTCGAACTGCACCGACCCCGTGGTGATCGTCGCGCGGCCACCCGATAGCGGCGGCGTGCCGGAGCCGTTGCCATCCCCATTGCCGCCCGCCGGAGGAGCGCCGGTCACGGTGGCGCCTTCTCCACCGTCCGAACCCGGAAGGACGCCTAACGCTTCGCGCAACTGGCGCTCATCGCCGCCGAGCCGCTTGTACATCTCGGAATAGCGGTTGATCACGTCATCAAGCGAGCGGCTGAATTGCTCCGCGCTCTGGCTCTGATCAAGCGACGCAATCGTGCTTTGGAGGAGCTGCGTTTCCTTGTCCGACACAGCGCCCAGCGCGCCGCCCGTAGGGCTGGTCTGGCGCATCTGTTGCAGCTTGGCAAAGGCGACGTTGCCCTTGATCGTATCGAGCGTCGCCTTTAGGTCGCGCGCCTTCGTGCCGCCAATGCCTGACATGGCATCGGCGCCAAACCCGGTGGTGAACCAGCCTTCTTGCGCGAGTTGCTTCGCACGTTGCGCCTTGCTCACCACGTTGAGCAATTCGGCCTGCGCATCGGCGATCGTGTCGAGATTTTCCTTGCGCTTGGGATCAGCCGGACCACCGGGAATGGCTTCGGACGTGCCATTGGGCTTGAATCTATAGCCAGGGGGAAGCGTGCCAAGCTCGCGCGCGCGCTTCTCATTGTCGAGTTCCTGCGCCGCCTTTTGCGCACTCAAGCGCGCGTTCGTTACCTGTTGCTCGTCAAGCGCCGCCTGCGCCGGGGTTTGGGGAGCCGGCGGGCGCGGCGGCGTCAACGGGACAAGCGTGGTCGGCCCTGCGGCGCGCGGCGAGGAACGCGGCGGCGCAACCGGGTCCGCGATCTGGTTGAACCAATCCTGATCCATTACCGCTTACGCCCGATCTGGCCGCTAGGGCTGACCATCAGCGTGCCACGAGGTAGCGCGGCGGCCTCTTGCGGATTGTTCACGCGCACCGGCACGTTATGCTGCTGCTGCCACCGCAAGAACCCCTGCGGGCCAAGGGATTGGATAAGCGGCCCGACTTGATCCGGGAGCGCAAAGCCTCCCTCGGTCGGGTTGCCCGACGCCGGGGCCGGGGGCGCGGCACCGGAAGCACCAGCAACTGCGCCGGCGTTCGGGTTCGCGTAGAGCGTGCCATCGGCGCCCTTGATGTACGGGCTTTGATAGACCTCGCGATTGGTGCGCTCGTCAATCACCACATGGTCCGCGCCCACGTTGCGTAGCTTCGGCGTCACAAGCTCTTTGAGGCTCTGGCCCATCGTAATGAACCGATCCAAGGTCTGGTCGCTCAAATCGCCGATCTGGCTGAATTGCTCTTGCCCCAGCCCATATTGTTGAAGGCTCGGGATCATTGCGCGGAACTCGGCGGCGCGCTGTTCCGGCGGCAGTTGCTTCAACCGATACGCGGCGGTGCCGATTACTTGACCAAGCAATTGGGTGTGCTCAAGCTGCGCCTTGCTTGCGGAATAGACGCCATCCTGAAGCTGCTTGGCCGTCTGCGGATCAATCGCATACAACTGGCGCAGCGCATCGGTATTGATCGTCGCCCCATCGGTGCGCGGCGGCAGTCGCGCCGGATCGACTAGCGCGCTTGGCGGCGCCGAAAGTGTGGCGGCTCCAGCCATGCCCGGAGCCACGCCACTAGATACGGGATCACCTCCTTCCGGTTGGGGCTGCCAATATCCGCCATTGGAATATGGGGGTGGCGTCGTGCTGCTGGATGCACCCTGATTGCCGAAAACGCGATCAACCAAACTTTCTCGCTTCTTCATGCGGTTAAGTTCGTCCTGCCGAATGTCGAGCTGTTGCCTTTGCAACATTTCCTGCGTACGCGCGGCGCGCATCTGCTGCACGGCGCCGAGTACGCCAAGCACGTTGACCGGCTCAATCCCATATGGTCCGGCCATCGCTAGCGCCGCCCCCAGCCCGAAAGATAACCGCCAAGCACATTATTAATTGTGCCGTTGATCGCGGAACCTGTGTTCAGATAAGCCGAAGCACGCGCATTGCCCTGATTGATATAGGCATTGCTGATATTGTTCGCCGCATTCGTGCCCGCCGCCGTGGTGCTGTCGGTCGCGGCCTGCCCGACGCCCGCCAGCCCGGCAAGGCGGTTCCAATAGTTGCCGAACTCCGCACTCGCCAGCCCCTGCCCGAAACGCTGTTGCGCCTTCACCGCCGCGCCCGAGTTGAGAAGTCCGCGCGCCGCCGCCGAGCGGTCAATCGCCTTTACCCCTTCCGCCATGCGGAACTCATAGTCCGGCGATGCATAGAAACTCGAAAAGTCGCTATCCTGCGTCCATGTGCCATCCGGGCTCATCGTTCCGGTGGCGGGGCCGCCCCACAAGCCGTAGATCGACGCCAAGCGCGAAAGGGCCGCCTGCCCGGTATCGCGCCACGGGGCATAATCGGCGCGCGTCTGGTCGTATTGGCGGCGCTGTTCCGCGATCGCCTGATCCTGCGCCTTTACCTGAGCGTTGGAGGCTTTGTTGCCCGAGATGACAGACGTAACGCCGCCGATGACCGAGGCGCCGATAATGGCTGCGGCGGGCATTACGAAGCCCTCCATTCGTACAAGCGGTAAGGCTGGGCGCCGATGCCAAGATCAACCATCTCGTTTCCGCAATAGGTAAAGCCAATCGCCGCCGTGTAATGGCGGACATTCGCCATCGCATCGGGAACCCGCGTCCACAAATGCTTGGCGCCGTAAGCTTTCATGTATTCGAGCCCGGCACGCCCCGCCTCGAAACCCCAGCGCCCCCGCCCCTCGGCGCGGATCATCGTATGGACCTCGTAACAAAACGGCGCGGTCCAGATGCACGCAAAGCCGCCATGCTCGCCCATCAGGAAAACATGGCGCGGATCATTGACGGCTGCGCTCAAGTCGAGCGGTTGCGCGGGATCGCCACCGACGAAGGGCCGAATATCAGCGCCGTTCGCCAGGCGATTGATGGCTACGCTATCGAAGCTGCGTTCTAGCATGGCGGGCAGACAGCATCCTGATACGGTGATCGCTGTCTGTCGCGTCGGCGGCTCGATCTTGTCCGCCAGCCCAAGGCCCGCGCTAAGGGTGTACCCCAATGCTCCGATTAAATCAAGGCGCGGCGACAAGCGGTATCTTGTACCGCGTGCCGTTCACATTGATGGTGATCGTATGCGTTGCCGTGATCGTCTCCGCGACCGGCGCTTGGTCGATCCGCAATGCTTCGGTGCGAACAACCGGCGCGGCCGCCCGCACCCCGATAGGAACGCCGTCAAGCGAATCCCAAAAGCCAAGCTGCCCGCTCCGGCGCATCAGAACACTGTTGTCAGCTACCGCCACGATGTCGGCTACCGAGCCGGCGGAATTGCCGAACCGCCCGACGACCGAGCAAGCCGCCGAGGGCCGCAACATCGCGTTCGTCACCCCCGCCGGCTTGATCGACAGCCGCAAACCATCCGTCACCGCGCCGCCGCCGGTAAGGCCATCGCCTGCCACGACCACGCCGCCCGCGATTTCATCGGTGGTGCGGTTCAAGGATTGCAGGAACCGGAACGCCTCGCGCGTCAGCTTCCCGTCTTGCGTCACGAACGCCGTGTTCGGCGGGTTGGTCGTCGTTCGCCCCACCATCACCGCACGTCCGCATAGGCGCTCACCAGGAAGCGCTTGGTTTTGGATGGCATCTGAAGCCTGATCTGCAATTGCCGGAACTGTACCCCCAGCCGCCATACGCAGCGGCTCAGATACTCGCCCTCGCGTCCGAGCGAGCGCCATTGCTCCGGCGAATAGGTGCGACCCCCGTCCTTGGACCATTGCAGCATCATCTGCGGGTCTGGATCATCTGCAAGGCCAACGCCCGTCTCTACATACGCCTCAAAGCTGTAGAGCGTTGCCTTCGCTCGATCAGTCTGGATCGACGGCATTTCGATGATAACGGGGATGATCGCGCCGTTTTCGGTGTATTCGTCAAAATCGGCGACGTACAGCTTGCCGGTATAGGCATCGCCAAGAATGGTCCGCCCGAACGCGAACGCCGCACAGCCGACGCGGTAGTTCGCCAGCCCGTAGGAGCGCATTTCCGCCCATGCGCCGGTAGAGGCATCGAACGCCCATGTGCCAAGCTCGGTATTCAGGATGTAGCGCTTATGGCCCTGGTCGGTCTGGGTATAGCCGCGAAACTGTTGCGCGTTGGCAATCTTGCTCTCGATTGCGTGCGTTGAAATACGCACCGGATTATAGCTATCCAACCGATAAACGATACGGTCCTCGCCTACCCAAATGACCGTATTATCCATCTTGACGATCGAATCTCGGGCCAGGCAACCACGCTCGACAAAAGCATTCCCTTGCCGCGCGAAAGGAAAATCTGCGTCGCCGGAATTGTACCAAATCTCAATCGTCTTGGTGCCGTAGAATTGAAGTTCGCGGTGGTCGTTCACCACGCCTACGATGTTGTCAGGATCGCCTTGGACCGTTGCCACGTCGAGCGGGTCATAGCTCAACCCGTCATAGAGCGCGGAGATAACGAACTGATCCGAGTTCGCGACCGTCCACACGAAATAGCCGTCGATATAGACCACGCCGGAAACGGGCGGCAGATTGGTGATGTTGGCCCGAACAAGGCCACCCGAATAGACATAGCCGGCACTCCCGGCCTGTATCGCAAGCTCGGTTCCGTTGTCCGCCATCATCACCGGATCAGCGCCGGGGATCATCCCCACGGAGTTGCCCGTGCCATCCTCGCCGATTTGATAGAGCGTCGTCCCGATTACAGCGTAAAGGTCGTCCTTGACCGCGTGTAGCCCGCGTACCGGCCCGCTTTCCACGTCGCCAAACAGCCGCAAGCCAGGGATCGCCATGACAGCGAATTGGTCCGCCTTGTCGCCCTCACTCACTTCCGCGAAGCAGTTGACAAGCTTGGCGCCACCCCAAAGGCTTGACCGGCCTTCGGAGTATTGAATAGCGGGCTGTACCTTACGCACCGCGCAGGCCCTCGAAATCGGGCTGCAAGTAAATGCTCGCCGGCTCGTTATCCCAATTCATCATGTCGCTATAGCTACTTTGCGCCATGCCAAGCACGATCTGAGCCAATGACGGATCGTTGACCGGATATTGCGTCATCAGCCATTTGGCGAGGTTCCAGGTAAAGGCGCCCTGCCATTCCTCTGGCATGTCGAGCGTGTCATTGCTGTTCACCAGAAGCGAGACGCGCCGTACATAGGTATAGTTGATGCTGTACTGCGTCACCGTTTGCGCCGATGGCGACGGCCAGAGGTACAGCGTCCCGGCCCCCACTTGCGGGTCGAAATAGAAGTTCACCGGCACGCTGGGACTTTGCGTCTTGTTCGGCTGGTCGAAATACTCTTGCCGCGAATACTCGCCGAGCGGGGTATCAATGCCGTTCAGCCGGCGCCGCACGCTCAAAACCCGAAGCGGCTGCGGGCTTAGTGCATAAGCGGCTTGCCCGGCAACCATCGCGACCGAGCCTTCCGCCTTGATCCACAGCCGGGGATGCGCGTTCCATTGCTTGATGAGCATGTTCGCGGCGCGCTTCGCGTCATTGTACATGCGAGGCGTCATCGGCTCGCCTTCTTGGGCAACGCCCAGCGCGTTGAACGCCGCCATGTACAGCTCGTTCGCGGTCATTGGATCGGACGTGACGCCGCTCACAGTCATAGCGTGGCCTCCGGTTTGATGCCCTCGGTTAGCACCGCGCCGCCCTGTTCCGTGGTGACGTAGCGGCCATCTTCCCAAATCAGATTGCCGGCGACGAACTGATCCGCCGGCTCAGGGCGCGAATAGGGCAGCGCCATCTTGTCCTTCACGCCGCGCTGATAATCGCCGGGGTTGCGCTTATCGACAAAGCGATAATCGACCATCTCGCCGTCCCATTGGCGGGTGAGATTGTCGAGCGGCACCTTGAACCCCGAGGCGGGGTCGATCGCCTGCGGCTCGGCAATGCCCGGCGCATCCCAAGGACGGCGGCGGCGCATCGTCAGTACAGCGCAATGATGTTGGATGCAGTCGTTCCGGTCGAAAGCACGCGGATCACTTGGACCGGAAGAACCCCTACCGGCACGCTTTTAAACGTAACATCCGTTCCGTAAGCCATTCGCACCGCAACATCGCCAGTAGTGCCTACATATAGGCCCCTGGTTTCCGCGAATTCGGTGGAATCGCTTTTCGTCACGTCGCGCGCATCGTAGAACGGGGCAATGTCTTTAGAGCGTCCCATTGTCGTTTTCCTCGGGCATGTCCTGCCATTTGTTCCGCTTGATCGCGGCCATCAGCTTTTCATCCCGTCGCGCCTCCGCAAACGGGATTTCGCGCAGCACGCCTTGAGGGCCGACGATGACGTAAACTCCGTCCCCGACCCGGCCCTCAATGCGCCCGCTCACGATCAGCGTTCCTTGGCGGCGAGAATGTAATCAACGGTGAGAGTCTTGACCGCCGCCGAAGTCGTCTGAATACCCAGGCTGATCGTCGCGGTCGTGTCCGGCAGGAAACCCGAAACGCCCGTGATCGTGCCAGCCTGGCGCCCGTTAACGCCCCAGATCAGCGAGTCCTTGCCGTCATAGAACCACGCCAGCTCGATCCAAGTATCAGCCGCCAGCGTCGCCGCTGCCGCACTGGTGCTGCCCGTGGTGGCGTTCTTGCGGCAGATAAGGCTTGCCACGCCCGTGGTGTTGGCCGTCAGGAAGTAAATCCCGTCCGTCACGTCGAGCGGCGTGGTGTCGGTCACTTGAAGCCCGATAACGATCTGCGAGGTAAGAGCGCTCACCTTCAGGCGGGTCTTGAACCACGCCATCTTGCCGGCTTCGATCTGGAAACCCTCGGTCGTCTTTTGCAGAAACACGTTGTCGTTATTGGCGTTGGAGGTCGCCAACGCCAGCAAGCCGCCGTCGCCAGCGGTCAAGGCCGCCGTGCCGGTGCCGGTTACGGTCGCGGTCCAATCGCCCGAAACGTACAGGTCGAAGTCGTTCCAATAGGTGTGATAATCGCTCGGATCAGGCATCCCGAGCATGAACATCGGATCGGGTTGCTTGCGCGTGCCGATGCCATTGGGGAAGCGGGTAGGAGCAGCCATGTAAACCTCCGTGACGTTTGTCAAAACGCGGCATAACCGCGTCACGTTCGGCTTGATGGCTGTTCTCTCCAAGGCGCCAGACCTTGAAGGCGCGCCGAGCATAGCAGCACCGCGCGTAAAAAGAAAGGGCCAGCCCTCGAAAGGACTGGCCCAAGTTGGCCGTTTGGAGGGACGGCAGGGGAAAATTACGCGCCGGGGTTGCCCCAAGCGCCGCGCCAGTCGGACCAGCCGAAGGCATAGCGCTCGTAATATTTGTACTTCAGGTTCCCGGTGTCAAAATCGCCATCCTGCGCGAACTCGGCCTTGACGCGCTGGAACATCTTCAACGCGCTCGGGGCGTTGGTACGCACGAAATAGGCGTCGGGATCGGTGAGGTACTGGTTCACCTTCACGCCCTTAGGGAACATGCCCGTCGAGCGCAGCGCGTTGATCGCGTTGTTGGCGGTGTTGTACTGGAGCACCGACTTCAGGATGCGCTCCGCCTCGAAATGATTCGAGGGGTGGATATGGAGCGATTCCGGCATCAGCGAAATGCGAAGGCCGCGCGCGTTGGTCGCGAGCATGATGGCGATGCACATATCTTCGAGCGACGCTTCCGACAGGTCCGCCGCCGTCATGGTGTTGGACTGGTTGCCGGCCTGTGTCGGGTGCGAAGCCGAGAAGAGAGGCTGGCCGTCGCCGCCCGCGAACGCCGTATTGAACCCGCGATTGTACACGTTGGCCGCGACGTTCTCCTTGGTCTGACGGCCGGCGAACGCAAGAGCTTGCGTGTTGCTGGTGGCCTTCTTCTCGTAGAGATTGTCGTCGATTTCTTCGCGGGTGATCACGAAGCCCAGCCCATAGGCGACGTGAGTGTAGCGCGTCACGGTCTGCTGCTGGAACGTGTCATAGGTCGTCGGGGCGCCCTGCTGCTTGACCGGCGCCAGGCCGAAACCGGTAAGCTCGACGTCCTCCTCGTAGTTCATCTCCGAGGTGAACTCGTCGAACAGGTCTTTGTACTGCGGCGCATACTCTTCGTATTCGCGGCCCCAGATTTCCTTCAGCCCAGGCCAAAGGAGGCGAGGGATATTGCCGGTGGTGATCGTGCTCATGTCTCAATACCCCTTTAGACGCCCGCGACCTGGTTCGCGTACTGGTGGCGGTTGATGCGGACGTAGAACTTGGACGAAGCTTCGCCCGTGCCGACAGCGCTGCCCACGTCATTGTCGGCGCGGTTCGGCATGCCCACGATCTTGAGATCAAGGGTGTTGGTCGTCGCCTCGGTGGTGTTGTCGAGCGTGACGCCCGAAAGCCCGGTGACGGTTGAGCCCGCCGCAACCACGAAATTGGCGTTGAGGCCAATATCGTTGGCAGTCAGCGCGGTTCCGGTCGAAACCTGCTGAATCTCGAACATCGCGTTGGGATCGTCGGCCACCAGCAAAATGCGCTGCGTCGAAGCGGCCCGATAGATCAGGCTATCGCGCGTGTCGGCAAGAACACCGACCACGACGCCCACAATGACGTCGCCCGTTGCCGCCTGAGCGACGTTGGCGAAAGTCTGGCCGTTGATGAACTGCGAAGCGCCGGTCAACTTGACCGGATCGCCGATGAAAACAGCGGTGGAGTCACCCGCCGCCGTGGCGTACTGGCGGACAGCGCCGGTATAGGGCCGGCCATTCATGTCCGCCACGGGCTTGAGCCCGAAAGGCGTATTCAGATTGGGCATTAAAGCACCTCTAGCTTTGGCGGCTTAGAGGCGCTTCCCCATCAGCCGGCCTTGATTGAACCTTTGCCGTATGCATCACGCACACGACCATCGCGGTCCCGGCCTTCGCTGATGGCTTGATCGACTGCCCGGTGAATCTCTTCCTTTTCCTCTTGGCCCCGGTGATACTCTTCGATCGGGGTTTCCATGAGATATGCGTAAAGCGGCTGCCCACCCTCTTTCGTGCCTACGAGGCGGCGGACGCGGCTATCGGGGCTGTCTGACTTAACACCCGGATCGGTGACATGCGTATAAGCCAAATCCTCGGCTTCCGCAAGACGCCCCGGGGTATCGTTAAACCAGCGCCGAATAAAGCCCGGGTGGTTCGGCGCATGGAGCTTCAAGCGATAGCCCCCGGTACTGGCGCGAGTGCGTCGCTTTGCCTTCGCAACCGGCGCGGGCGCTTCGGCTTCACTGGTGGCTTCGGGCGCTTCGGGAGCGGCGATCGGCGTTGCCTTGGGCTGGACCGGCGGACGGCCCCGGCGCTTCGGTGTATTCTGCATGGTGATCAATCCCACTGATAGTCTCTGACGTACTTTTCGCGCGCCTCGGCGATGTCCTTCGCCTTGATCACGCCCATCTTGAAAAATCGGTCGGCTTGCGCCTTCGCTTCCGCCGGTAGATTGGCGAACGACTTGGCCTTAGCAGCCGCGCCAGGGCGCGAACCGCCGCTGACGTCGCTCGCGGGTTTTGCCCGCGCGGCCTTCATCTTCAGCAGCGGAAACTTTTTGAGCGTCGCCTCCGCAATCGCCGCGAAGAACTCGCTCGGCTTCATCGTCTGCTGGCGGCCCTCCTTCGCCCAGCGATCCGCCAAGCGATCCGCATAAAGACGGGCCTCGATTTCCGTTTCGGTTGCGCTCGCCAGATTTGCCTTGTCGTACCAATTATGCATCTCCCGGAACGCGTCGAACTGTTCCTGCGGGTCCTCCCCGCCGGGGATGGCGGCAATATCGGCGGTCGCTTCCTGGCGAAGCTCTTCCATCTTCTTGTCAGCGGCGCGGAACGCAGCAACATCGCCCGTTTCGACGGCTTGCTCCATCTCGGCCTTGATGTCAGCCAAGGCGCTGGAATAGGCGCGCTGCTCGGCTATGGTGAGTTTTTTCACCTCGCGCTTCAGCTTGGCAATTTCGCCCTTGAGGTGATCCACCTCCTTCCGCTTCAGCGCGAGGTTGTTCTCTCGCACCGCCAGAAACTCGGCGGCGTCACGCCATTCGCCACGCCCGTCCCATTCTTCCTTGGGGCGCCAGCCGGCGGCACGTGCCTCGGCTTCCAAATCGGCGGCGCTCGGCGTCGATTGGCTGTCCGCCTCGCCGCCCGCGTCCGCCTCAACGCGCTCAAGCGCCTCGGTTGCGTCTTGCATGTCCATGCTCAATCCCCCGTCCAAAGGGCCAGAATGTCCTCGTCATTGCAAACCGTGTAATCGCGCCCATCCGCGCCGAGATGGGTCGCGCCCGCGTACTTGCCGAACACCACACGATCGCCGGGAACGGGCTTGTCGGCTTCGCTGCCCCAATCCATGAAGGCATTGGCGCCGACCGCGATCAGCGTGCCCTTGGTTTGCGCCCAGCGTTCCTGATCGCGCACCTTGTCGGGCAGGATAATCGAACCTTGCTTTTCCGCCGCCGCGTCGGGCAACACCAGCACCCGTGTATCGAAGGGTTTGAACCCTGAAGAATTCTCGATCATTTCACTTTCTCCGCCATCTTGGGCTGCGGCTCGCGCATCCTCGCCATCGCCACGGCCTGCCGCATGGGCACGCCCTGGTTCACCAGCTTTTGCGTGTTGGCCGGCATCATCGGCCCCTTGAGGTCACTCACCGGCATGCACCCCATATTCTGCCGCGACGTCCTCAAGGCTGAGGCTCGCCAGCCGCCCCAAAATCTGGGCTTGCGCCTGCGCCTCCACCGAGTAGACTCGCCCCTCCGCCCATGCCGTCGCCAAGGCCGTCTGCCGGTCCCGTAGGAAGCGGTGGTATTCCTGCGTCACCGGGTGGTCCTTCCATGCCCGGAACTGCTCCGGGTCCAGCAGCAGCGCCGGAAGCTTCGCCTGCGTCATTGTTCATTTCCTCTTCGTACGATTCCTCAACGGCAGCGGCGGCGAGCGTGGCGGCATCGGGCAACAGCCCAAGCCCGGCCAACTTCTCGGCGGCACTGGCGAAGTTTTGCGTGGCGGCGGCCTGAGCGGTGGCCGAACGGCTGTCCGCGTCTTGCTTGGCGATCAGCAGCTTGCCCTTTTCCAGCTCGGCCTTGGGGTCCGGCATGTGTGGCGGCACGTCGAAATAAGCCTTGGTATCGCGTACCCCCACCGCCTCTAGGAACTGCTGACGCAACAACCGCTGATTGATGAGCGGATCACCGTTGAACGACTGCATCAACGCTTGCGCCTTGGTGAGCCGCTGAATGTCACTGATTTGCGTCGGATCGCTCACGGAGATAACGTCAAGGTCGCGATCCTCATAATCGGCGCGGCCAATATTCACCGCTTGATCCGCGTCGTTCAGCTGGAAGTATTCTTCGTCGTCCAGATAATCGCGGTTCAGCCTCATGAGCATCCGGCAATCCTGCCCAAATGAGCGATGGATGCGTTTGAAGATGCCCGTCATCACCTTTTGGCCTTGCTCGATCAGCGCAAGCGTGGTGGTGGCGGGCTGGTTCGGCGTGCTTTGCCCGGTCAACACGTCTTGTACCGCCGTGATTTCCTTGGCGGCGGCGATGAGCATTTCGAGCAGATTGAACGATACCGGCGATGGCCCCGGCGCTGGCAGCGGCATGATGTTGTCGCGCAGCGAGCCGTTGCCCGTGTCCACCCGCCGCCACTCGCCGATGCGAAACGGCATGGAACCGCCCCGGATGTTCACGCCCGTACCGAGGAAGCCGCCGCCCGCGTTCGCCAGCGTTGCAGCGTCAAGCATCTGGTTTTGCAGCGTGTCGATCGTCTGCCCAAGCCCATCGAGCAGCGAGCCGAAACCAAGATCGTAGAACGAGCCGTCGGGCGCCGGGATGAACCCGTACTTGCTGAAATACTGGCGCCGGTCGATCCGCACCACGCGCTCGACGCGCTCCACCATCTCAAGCGGCACGTCCGCCAGCTTGGCGATGCGCCCTTCAATCGTCACCGAAACATCGTCGGCGCCGAAGCACGGCACGATACGTGCTACATCACCGTCTTTGGTGCAAGTGACGACATAAGGCTCGGCAAAGCCGTCTTCGTCCAGGTCAAGGTTGCGGTGCTGCTCATACAGCTCGATGATAGCATCATCGTCCGCGCCACCGTCGCGGTTCTCGTAATCGACCTCGCGCCAGATGCCAGCCGCTACCTTTTCCTCAATTTCGTGCGGGTAGAAACGCAGCACATGCGTAAAGCGCGGCGCGCGCTTGATCGATTTTGCCCAATAGTCAATGATGAAGTCATTCGCCGGCACGACTTCCGAGACGTTGGATTGCTCGATTTCGTCGTAATACGTCTTGCGGAACACACAGCCCACGATGGGCAGCATGAGAAGTAGCTTGTCGGTTTCTTCTTCCCAATCGGGCATACGGTACAGCAATTGCCACGTCATGTGCTGTCCAATGCGTTCAGCCCGCTCGCGCTTCTTGCCGTCAGGATCAGGGCCAAGCACGCGGCCCTTAACCAGGTTGGAGCCGTCCACGATGACCGGATAAGCGCGCGCCTGGAACTGGATCGCCGCCACCGTCAGCAATGGATATTTGACGTTCGCCGCGTTCGGCCAAGGGAAGTTCTTCGCCTTACGGACTTGCATGGCGACGTCGAGCGAGCGCTCGTAACCCTTCATCCATTCCGCGCGGCTCGCTTCGTCAAGCTCCACGTCGCGGATCACCTTTTGCCCGATGGCGGTAAGGTCGCTTTCAGGCAGTTGCTCGGCGAGGTTCCCGCCCGCCAGAATGTCGATCAGCGTAAGCTTGCGCGGCGCGTCGTCGGCTTGTTCTTGCTCAAGGTCGATTTGCGTCGCCATCAGTATCCGCTCACATCGTTACGACCAGCGTCGCCGGCATGGTCGGGCTCTTCGTAAAAGCTGGGCAGCACCGGGACCGCGAAGGTCAGCGCCAGCGCGTCGCCATCGTCGGGCGAGGCAAGGCCGCGCTTCTTCATGTCCTCTTTGCGCTCAAGTTGAATTTGGTCGCGCACGTTGAAGCTGTACTCAACGCCCGTCAGATCATCGGCGAGGGCCTGGTCGTCGGGGATGCAGCCGCCTTGCAGCCATTCCCGCATGATCGCCCACATCTCGGCACGGCGGTTCGCTACCTTCTCACCATTGCCCAGCCGTACCGCGCCGAGCGGGGTCGCGCCGAACTGAACGCCCGCGACCGGCACTTGCATCTGCTTCAGCCGATCGACAACGCCGCTCCCGATACCACCTTCGTCCACGCAAACCATCGCGGCGCCTAGCGTGTGCTGGGCTTCGGCGACGCGCGCGGCGAGCGTCATCGTATCCACGCCATGCAAGCGGATCATCGGGATAGAGCGGGCATCGCGGCCCCGGCGAAAAGCGATCGTGCTATGGTCGTCGCCGAAGCGCGCCACGTCCACGCCGATCACCAGCGGCTCGCTATGGTCGTAACGCGGCAACGGGCGCGTGCGGGCCTGATCCACCACGCCACTCGCGATGAACTGCATCGAGGATGCGCTTGGAAACTGCCCGCGAACGCGCACCTTGGCGATGTCGCTATCCTCGCCATAGGTGCTTACGAGTTCGTCAAGATAAGCCTTGTTCGTACCCTCTACCGTCCGGCTATCGATGTTGCGCGTCCGCCACAGGTTGCGATACCGCCCAAAGCACTCACGAAAGCGGCCAGTGTTTCGCGTCGGGTTGCCGAACGCGATCCAGATGATTTCGGTGTTTTCGTCGGTAAGCGCGCCTTCCGCGACTTCCCACACCTTGTCCGCGATGGCCGAGGCTTCGTCAAAGATTAGAACGATTCGCTTGCCGACATTGTGAAGCCCGGCGAACGCTTCCGTGTTGTTTTCGGACCATGTAGCGGCGTCGCAGCGCCATTGTTCCTCATGGCCGCCGAACGCGCTAAAAATGCCCGTCTTGGTAACGCGCCACCAATCTCGTGTGATCGACAGGTTGCGCCACTTGATGATTTCTGGCCACGTCTTTGTACGCAGCTGTGTTTCGGTGTTAGCGGTCACGACAACGCGGGCATCCTCGCACGTGTCGAGCCCCCAATCGACCAACATGCCGACAAGTCCGGACTTACCGATGCCGTGCCCTGACGCGACCGAGACACGCAAAGGCTGAAACCGCTTGGCCGGGTCGCTCAGATGCTCGCGGATGTCTTCCATCACGTCCGCCTGCCAATCGCGCGGCCCATGCGCGTCGGCCAATGGCGTGCCCTCTACGCCCCAAGGATAGGCGTACATCGCATAGCCGAGCGGATCATGGGTAAAACCCGCGATGTCTTCGGCAAGCACCAGGGCCGGATCAGTGGCCAGCGCAGCGCTCATTCGCCGCCCTCGTTCATTTTGGCAACGCGAGCACGCCCGGCGGCGATGGCGGATGCCAGATCAGGGGCTAGGCTATGCTCAACGTCTTGCTTGTCGCGCCAGTTCTCACGGTCGCGGTTTTTCAGCCAAAAAATCGCCGACGCGCCGTCCGAAGGGACGTGCCTGCGGACCTGAACCACCTCGACTTCCTCTAGGTGTTGGCCCTTTTTGAGCTTAACGGCCTGCTCTTCGATTACATCGTAACCCGTAGCCTTCTGGTAAAGCGCGCGCCTGACACGCTCGTCAGCTACATCCTTGCCAATTCTTATGGCGTCGCAAAATTCGGGGTGCGTGTGCTTCCATCGGTAAATGGTCGCGCGATGGACGTTGAAAAAGTCGGCAATCTCGTCGTCGGTTGCGCCTAGGACGCAAAGTTTTTGAGCCTGCTCAGCAAATGATTTATCGTAAGCTGTAGGGCGACCAACTTCAGCGGCTGCGTTACTTTGCTGGCAAGGTGCGCCGTTCGCCGCTTGCTCGGCATACTTCGGATCGTACTTGGTGGGCGCCCCGGCAGGCATTGACTGTCCCGATTAATGACTAACCGGGCGTCCATTTATGGCAGTTTCGGAGGCGGAAATAGGGGGCAATAAATCGGACGGGAAAAAAGTTTGCGCTTATCGCGTTCAGCGCTTGACCGGGCCAATGGCCCTCTATATATCAGGCTTATCAGCAACGGGGCGATGCCCCACCGGACACGGGAGAATGACAATGCGTTTAGCTATTAAAAACAGTGAAACTGGCAAGATTGTTGAAATTTTTCGAAATCACGTCAGCCGCGAGGACGCGATGGGCTTGGTCGAGGCTTTTTCGACATGGCGCGACCCGGTTGGGCGCCGCAGGGTAAAACATGAATTGGTCGAGATCGACAGTTGACCCCCGCTCAATTCAAAGCCATTCGCGAGCGCGCCGGGCTAACCCAGTCCGGCCTTGCGGCGTTTCTGCGGATCAGCGACCTCCGCTCGGTCCGCAGGTGGGAACGCGGCGAGCGCGCTATCAGCGGCCCCGTCGCCTACCTCATGGAGCTACTGGACGCGGGCGTTATCGCGCCGGACGACCGCTAGCCCCCGCCCGCACTGATCCGAACGGCAACACCCCCATATCCTGTAAATCCCGCAGCGTTCGCTTGGCCGTTGCTCGATCCGCAAAACCACAGCCCCGCACAAGCTCGCCCAGCGTCACGGGGCGCCCGCGCTGCGCGATGTAGGCCAGCACTTGCCGGCGGCGCATGGTGAGCCGTCCAGCGGGTCGTCCTCGGGTTGATACCGTCGCGTCCATCGCTATCCCCTCGCTTCGCGCGCGAGCCTCAGATACTCGCGCACCACATCCACTCTCAGCCCGTAGTGTGCCGCCATGCGCGCCGGATCGGCCTTGGCGAGCCGTGTGGTGTCGGCTTTGTCCAGGTCGATCAGCAGGCGTGTGAGCGGCGGCATGTCAGTCGTCCGCGCCCACGAATTGCGGCGTGGCAGGCAAGGCGTAGCTCGCCGTCCGCCAATCGTACTCAAGCTCGATTTTGCCTTCGCGCCCCGGATAGCCCATACGAACCTTCGTCACTTGGATCAGGGCGCGGTTGCTTTCCTTGTCCGGCCGGTGGCACACCAAGCCATAATCGGGCTTGTTCGCCCAATGCGCGCTGCCGCTAATGTCGAGCAACCCCGGCGCGTGCTTGCGGCTGACGTTCGGCGCGGGCTTGGCGGGATGGGCGATTACCCAAAACGCCACCTGATATTCGCGCATGAACTGTTTGATCGCCCGGAGCGCGCGCGATGTGTATTCTGTCTCGTTCTCGCCGCCGCGCCGCTTATGCTCCACCTCGTTCCATGGATCGAGCGACACCATGCGGGCACCGTCGCGCAGAACCGAAACGCGGGCGCGTTCCAAGAAATAATCGAGGTCCATCTCGTCATCCTCGCCCACCATTTGCGCCACGATGGACAGGTTGCGCTCAATTTGAGCGTCGGCGCGGGCCAGTATGTCGCGCGCGGCGTTTGCGAGCGCGAATTCTTGGCATCGAAGCAAATGCGCCCGCAGGCGGCGTTGGAGGATGGGCTTGGGCAACGTCTCGAAACTGCCCATGCAGACCGGCACATTCTGCTCGATCATGTTAGCCACGATCCGCATGGTAAGGCTGGTTTTGCCGTGCCCCGGATAGCCCGTGACGACTGTAAACGCGCTTGGCACTACGGGTAGCATCTCGGCGAGGCCGGGGATGCCAAGCGGCATAGTGGGAAGCTCGCCAAAATCTGGAAAATCCGAAAGCCGAAAAAGCCCCTTGATCGGATACGGCTTGGCCGCGTCGAGCATGTCGCGGAGATAATCGGGGCCGTAATCGACCAGCACGTCATTGGCGTCTTTGCAGTTCGCCGGGTAGGTGATGAACATGCACCGTTCCGGACCGAACAAGCGGCACAAATCGGCGGCGAGCGCCTTTCCCGGATCGTCATTGTCAGTCGCAATGATGATCCGCGCCACGTCGCGTAGATATGGCTCGCAACGCCAGAACCAGGCATAGCGCTTGCCTTCGGTAAGCTGGGCGTCATCGCTCTGCCGGGCTGGGGCGCCGTTGGGAACCGATACCACCCGGCGCTTGCCGATCGACAGGATTGCCAGCGCGTCCCATTCCCCTTCCGTTATGATCAGTGGTTGCTCGGTTAGCGACTGATCCAACAGGCAATCGTGGTTCCACAGGGTGAGCGGCGCCCCGTCGTCCATCGCTTGAAGCGATTTGTCGGATACCGCCCGGTACTTGTGGTTCACGGTCCGGCCCTGCTCGACGTAGGGCACCGCCAGGTAGTTGCGGTCCCCGCGCCGCACGGTGTGCAGCCCGAATTTTTGCGCCAGCGTCGGGTCTATGCCGCGCGCTTCCAGCCACTCCGCATGTGGTTTCTTTAGTTCCGTCAAAGCCATAACCCCATCCACAGTGATGGCAGAACGCCGCAAATCCTCGGTCATCGATCAGCACCGCTAGGCAGCGCTCGGTCTTTTTTCGGCGCGTGTGCGAGCATTGGGGGCACGTGGTGCGATGCTCGCCTTGCGTCGCCGGGCAGCGGATGTTCGCCGCCGATAGCCTCTCCGCCGTTGTCAGCATGGGCTTTGCGTCCCGTAGTCACACGGATCGCGGGCACGGTGCCGGGCTCGCAAAGCCGCTTCGATGAACGATACCGGGTCAACCGCGCCTTCGCGTTTCGCCGTGCCGAGAGCGACGATAACCGCCTCGGACCCATAGGCTTTCCGCCACTTGCCGAGCAGCGACCGAGATTGGCTCTCCGATTTTCCACCAGCGCGAAGCAACGCAACGCCGGAATCGAACATGAGCTTTTCAGGATCGGGGGGCGCGACCGCGCCCGATAGAACGTTAGTTCTATCGGTATATTGTCCCGTCCCGTCACGTCTCGTCACGTCAGCGGGGACTTGACCGTCCTGTCCCCACCCTGTCCCCGCGTTGTCCCGTGGGACATCCGCGTCCTGTCCATGCTTTTTCGCACGCCAATTTGCCTTGCGTTCGCGTTCCTTGACGCGCTTGTCCCAAGCAATAATCGCCTGCTTCGCAAGCAATGGATGGTACAGTCTACCATCCGCACACTTGACCCAACCGTGCAGCGCCCCGGCCCGCAGCTTTTTCCAAGTCTTTAAATCTCGGCCTAAATCCGCAAATCGGCACAGCGCGGCGTCATCGTCGGGGAGCGAAGCGGCGGGCATTTGGCGCCATGCTGCCCACCATAGGGTGATTGCCGCGCGCCACTCGCTATCACTGGCGCGGGCGTTGAACTCGCTGCCAAAAAGATGGTCGCCAAGCAGCGGCATGTATTCAAGGCCGCGCAAATCGCAGTCAGGCGGCGTCAATGGCTCGGGAAGATCGCTCACGCCGTTTTCCTCTCGTCCATCACCAGAAAAAGGTCGCGCCACTCGCGCCAAGCCCGCGCGATTGCCATTTGATGCTCGACGCGGACGTACAGCGCCGGATCGTCATTGTTCGCGCGCACCAAATCGACGTACCGCTGCCACGCGGCCTCAACGGTTAGCGGGGTAGCTAGAGGAATGACGGTCATCCCCACGCCTCCGCAGCAGTCGCGATCCCCAGCGCCACGGCGCGCGCCTTGACTTGCGCTAGGCTCAAATCCCCGATGGGCGAGCGCGCAGCATAGGCAGCGGCGATCGTCTCGCGCGCCAGCCTGTCGCCTGCCGCTGCCAACCCCTTGCTAGCGGACGGCGTGACGATCTTCGCCGCTTTGCGCATCTTCTTGAGCTTCTTATGGATCGCTTTCAGCGTGCGGCCTGGAAAGCGGTCTAGGTCGCAATACCCGATCGGGCGATGCTCCCACATAATTTCGCGTAGCCGTTCGACTTCCTGCGCGGTCCAGCGATTGCCGCTAGGCATTGTGCCACCCCCACCCCTCAAGCGTTTCGATCACGTCCTCAAGCGAGCGCACCACCGCATGGCGGAAGCCATCAGCGCGGGCACTGTCGCGAAAGGCAATTTGCTCAGGCTCCATCCGCCCGCCTTCGCGCTTGACTTCCATCCATCCGAAGTCCGGCCCGCCGCGCTGGGCTGGGCGAAGCACCATCAAATCCGGGGTGCCCTTGACGACGCCATCGGCGCGCATGGTAGCGGCTTGGCGAGCGCGTTGCTCGGCGCTTCCGGCATAGCGAACGCCGTTGGGCACATGGATCACGCGGAAGCCCATGCGGCGAAGGGCGCCGATAATCTCGCGCTGTATGCTGCGCTCGGATTGCTTGCGGGGGGTCACGCCCGCCCCTACCGCGTCGCAACGCCGCGCAAAGCAGCCTCACGCCGCCAGCTGCGATCCGCGAGCCGCACCATGCGCCGGGCACTGAGGCGGGCGTCGAGGTCATGCGCGAGAGCCGCGCGCGCCATGTCGGGGGTGAGTTCGAGGATCATGCAGCGACCTTCGTCCCGCCCCAAGTCTCCGGGGCGATGTTCGTTACCCTATCCCTAAGAGAATTGGTAAATGTCCGAGAAAGGGACTTAGGCACCAAGCGAAATAGCTTAACCATCATTTTGGGTTATCCTTGCGGGAATTGCGCGCTATTTGTCGCGCCGTGGCCGTAGTGATGCGAGATTGCGCAAAAAGGCGCCCCGAGCAGGCAGGGGGGATTTGTCCCGCCCGAGGCGCCAGTGGTCGCCGGTTGCCGCTCTTCGCCACCCAAAGTTACACGCGCGAGCGTGGCCGGGCCAGTGACGTTGACGCGCGAGCGCGCAGAGCGGCCTTGTTTGCCCTCACGACCAGCGCGTGCAGGGGAAAGGTAAGGCCCGGCTTGTTCGGTAAAGAGATTGCCCCCCGCCATTCAGCGCAAGCTTTCCGGCAGGCGTTTGAGAACATCCGAAACGGCGTAAAAGCTCAAGCCGACGCTTTCGCCGATCTCTTTCAAAGTGCAGCCGCGCCGCTTCATCGCCACCGCTCGCCGCAACTTATTGGCGGTCCATTTCCACTTCCCGCGCGGATCGGCGGATTTGACGGACTCAAGCCAGCGCTCGTATTCGAGCAAATCAGGCTCGCACACATGGCGAAGATGCCCTTTGGCATTAGTACCGGGCTGCGAGAAATAGGACATCGCCTATCGCCCTCCTTCGTCCGTTTCGAGGTTGCGGAGCCAGCGCCCGATGAGCAGCGCGATGGGCACCGACGTGGCGCACCACAGCAGCAGGGGTATGGGCCACCACATCATGCGGCGGCTTCGATCCGCTCAAGCACCGCTAGATCGCCATCGCTAAGCGAAGCGATTAGGTCGTGCTTCCATGCCGTCGCGCGAAAAATCCTGATGGCTAACGCCCGACTCGGCTGGCGAACGCCATTCAGAATCTCGCTCGCATAGGATTTGCTTATGCCAACAGCGGCGGCCAGTTCGGATGTTCGGGGTTTGCTCATAGCCGGACGTTCGCACAACACGAACGTTTCAGCAAGGGGCAAAATTCGTAATTGCCTGCCCGACCGCTTGCGCTTGTTCGGCTATAACGAACCTATGGCAAGGCGCGGTAGCCCCAAAAGCAAATACGGCTGGTTCCTACGGGAATGGATGGCGGCCATGGGGCTTGATGGCCGAGGCGCGCAGGCGGAAATGATGCGGCGTACAGGCTGGTCAAAAGCAACCATGAGCCAGCTTTACAATGGCGTGCAAGATTATAACCCAATCGTTCTTGAGGAAGCCGCCGAGGCCCTTCACGCCCGAAATTATGAGCTTCTAATGCATCCCGACGAAGCGATGGCACTGCGCCAATTTCGCCTTTCCGCGCGTGTCATTGCTTCCCGTGATCCGATCCAGGAGGCCGAAGGTGCTGACGTACTTCCTGATAGGCCAAGCGATTGGCGCGCTGCTAGCTGACATTCTTTTGGCATCCGTAATCGGGTGGCTCTTTTTCCGAAAGGAACCCCCTGCGGATCGTGCCTTTCGGTCGTGTTTGGCGGCCACGATCCTGGCCTGTGTGGTCTATTCGCTTTCCAGCTCGACCATTGAGCAAAAGCTATTCGCGATAGCCACTTACATCGCAGCCGCTCCCATAGCCTTCTTTTTCGCGCGCTGGCGCTATAACCGCAAATGGCGCGATGACGACGAAGAGCTTGCCGACACGTTTCGGTAGCGCTTGAATTTAGTTCGCACATTACGAAAAAAGGGGCTTGCGTAACGGTTCGCCATGTGCGAACAAACTCCCATCGGCGCACGGGGCGCCATGGGAGACGGCGAATGGTTCTCGACCTCCAAAACTTCGAACGGATTGACGGTCTGCTTGATCGCGTCCTGCGCATGGGCGACTTCGAGACGTGCGCGGACCCGCGCGCGTTCATCCGCGCGGAGGCGGCGTTGTTTGACGCCTGCGCGGATGCTATCGGCTATGAAGCCGCCGATGGCTATGCCAGCGCGCGCGATTGCGCCCTCACCCTCGTCACTAGCGCGATGGTGGCGGCATGAGCGCCCGCCTCACCGCCGAGCAAATCCGCCGCGCTGACGCCTACAGCCGCGCGCTGGCGGGGAAAGCAATCAAGGCCGGCGACAAGGTGCTTTGCCTCGGCGCAAGCATCGACAAGCAGATCGGTCTTGAGAAAGTCGGCACTGTCGGAGGATTTGCGCGCCTTTCCTCATATCATCCGCGCGAGGCAATGGTTCGCTTCGATGATGGTATCGCGGACTGGTTTTGGTGCCGCGATTTGCAGCTTATCGAAGCTGTTGGCGGCGAGGCATGAGCGCGCCTCACGACGAAGCCGCGCAGGCCAAGCTGCTGCTGGCGTTGCTCGATGATCCGCGCTCGCTGATCCCCTGCCTGTCCGATGACGTGGCGGACGTGATGCACGTTCTTTGCGCCAGCGCCGCCGGCAAGCGCGCGCTCAATGTGCTGCTCGCTATCTCCAACGATGAATATGGCGACCCCGATGCTGCTTTCTGGGGCGAGGCCGATGCTCGGTATGAGCTGGCGCGCGATGGGGGTGTGGCATGAGCGCCGCCACTATGACCGACGCACGCAAGCGGGCAATTCGATGGCTTCAAGAGCGCGGCGGCGACGCTGCCGTTATTCGCCATAAAGACGGCGGGCGCAGCATCTTAGCTCAAGGCGAATATGGCCCATTTATGCCTTCGACTTGTCGGGCCCTGATCGACGCCGGTCTTGCGGAATATGTCGATATCAACGGGCGCAAGTCTGTTCGCTTTCGCCTGACCGAAGAAGGGAGGGCTTGGAAATGAGCGCCGCCACAACCGCGCTCACCCCAGCCCAGCGCATTGAGCAAGCGAACCTCTGGACCGTCGAGGCCGCGCCGGTGATCCGCGCTTGGCTGGCGATGGACCAGATTGCGGACGAGCTGGACGGCGAGGGCTTGCAAGCCGAAGCGCGCCCCGAAGTGTTGCGGGCGGTGCGGGGCATTCACGCCTTGCTTAACGACGCGCGCGACGCGGCGATTAGCGATGAGACGCTGCCTCATCCCGACACGGAGACGGCAACGGATGCCGAGTGGGACGCGTACAATGAACTGTGCGACGAGATGGATCGCGCCGTCACCACGGTCGATACAGCCATCAGCAAGGTGGAGCGGGAGCAATGACCGCCCTCACCCTCGCCACCCTCACCCTATCCGCGCTCACCGTGGCGCATGTGTTTGCCCGTACTCTGGCGCCTGCGGTGCCGAGGATCGTGGCTTTGCTCAAGGGAGATAGGCAATGACTGCTCTTGTCGCGGTTCAGCCGAACGTGCCCCCCATGTCGATCAATGATGTTGAGCGCGTTGCTCTCGCCATCGCAAAGGGCGGTCTGTTCGGTTCCAGCGATCCGCACGCCGTTCTTACGCTGTGCCTTTTGGCGCAAGCCGAGGGCCAGCATCCGGCGGTGGTGTTTCGCGATTATCACATCATCAAGGGCAAACCGGCCAAGAAAGCCGACGCCATGTTGCGCGATTTTGTCAACGCTGGCGGGCGCGTGGAATGGCACGCTCTGGACGACGCCAAGGCCGACGCCACCTTTTCGCATCCCAGCGGCGGCACGGTTCGGATCGACGGTCTGCTTGATCGCGCCCTGCGCATGGGCGACTTCGAGACGTGCGCCGACCCGCGCGCGTTCATCCGCGCCGAGCAGGCGTTGTTTGACGCCTGCGTAGACGCTATCGGCTATGAAGCCGCCGATGGCTATGCCAGCGCGCGCGATTGCGCCCTCACCCTCGTCACTAGCGCGATGGTGGCGGCATGAGCGCCCGCCTCACCGCCGAGCAAATCACCCGCGCCGACGCCTACAGCCGCGCGCTGGCGGAAGCGGGAGCGCCGCTCACGCGCATCTACGCCGAGCTTAAGCACCTCACGCCCGTCGAGCGCTTTGATCTGTTGGGCGAGCTGCTTGAGCCGTCGCTGCATGGCCCATTCCAAGGCGCCGCGTGGTGCCAGGAAGAGGATGATCTCTACGACGCGCTGATGCCGGTGATCGCCGCTTACCGTAGCGCTTACGACGCGGCGAAGGCGGCGGCTAACGGGGAGTGGGCGGCATGAGCGCGCAGCACACGCCGGGGCCTTGGATCGACCAGCCCGGAACAACCAGCGGACGCGTTGTTATTGCACCCGAGCAGGGGAAGGTTAAGCGCAATGTTGCCTCATGCGGTGGCCCGAACCGCGATGCCAACGCCCGTCTGATCGCCGCCGCGCCCGATTTGCTCGCGGCGCTGATTGCTATGCGAGAGCGGTGGGAACTCTATTCAGGGGGCATCGGCCATGCGGGTCAAACCGACGATCGCCTGATGCGGCAAGCCGACGCCGCCATCGCCAAAGCGCGAGGTGAAGCATGACCGCCACCACAACCGCGCCCACGCTTGCCGAGCGCATTGAGCAAGCGAACCTGTGGACCGTCGAGGCCGCGCCGGTGATCCGCGCTTGGTTGGCGATGGACCAGGTTGCGGACGAGCTGGCGGGCGATGGCTTGGAGAGCGAGGCGCGCGCCGTGGTCGAGCGAGCGATGCGGAGCATTCGCGCCTTGCTTAACGACGCGCGCGACGCGGCGATTAGCGATGAGACGCTGCCTCATCCCGACACGGAGACGGCAACGGATGCCGAGTGGGACGCGTACAATGAACTGTGCGACGAGATGGATCGCGCCGTCACCACGGTCGATACAGCCATCAGCAAGGTGGAGCGGGAGCAATGACCGCCCTCACCCTCGCCACCTTCGCCCTATCCGCGCTCACCGTGGCGCATGTGTTTGCCCGTACTCTGGCCCTGCGGTGCCGAGGATCGTGGCTATTCTGAAAGGCCAGTCATGCAACTGAGCGAGCAAATCGACAAGATCGCGCCCGCGTTCGTCAAGGCGCAAGCTGCCTGCAACGGCGCGAAGAAGGCGAAGAACAACCCCGCGTTCAAGAGCAAGTATGCCGACCTGAGCGAGGTTTGGGCGGCGTGCGAAGATGCGCTCGAAGCGAACGGGCTCGGCGTGATCCAGGCTCTCGGCGAAGTGATCGACGGCAAGATGCACATTGATACCATGCTCGTTCATGCGAGCGGGCAGTGGATCAAGGCGCATGGATCCATCCCGCTGCCCAAGGTTGATCCGCAAGGCTATGGCAGCGCCAGCACCTATGCGCGCCGCTACTCGCTCGCCGCGCTTATGGGCATCGTCCAAGAGGATGATGACGGCAACGCTGCATCGTGCCGGGCGCCAAGCAATGTGACGACTATCGAAAGTCGTCCGCCTCCCCGAACCAAGCTGGAAGGGCCGTGGACATCTGTCACGGCATTGGAAGCGGCCGCAAAGAGGCTTGTCGCGGACCTGCACGGTTGCGGCGATCAAGACATGCTCACGGCTTTGCTATCGGCGCCCGACACCCAGGAACTCAAGAAACGGCTGCTACAATATCGCCCCGGCTTGATGAACGGCGAAGGCGAGACGCCTGATTATGAGCCGATCAACGCGCTCGTGAGGCGATTGCGCGCCGAGCTTCCGCACAGCACCCCCAATTATCTGACTGCCGGCTGAAAGGATCAGCAATGAACAAGCGATACAACATGGTTAGCCCGCGCGCCCGGCGCGATGGCAAGACGCACTGGCACACGATCGGTTCGGCGTTTGAGGGCGACAAGGGCATTACGCTGGTATTCGACAGCCTGCCGTTGCCCGATGCGGAAGGAGCGTGCCGCGTGCTGCTTATGGAGCCGCGCGACCGCGACGAAGGCCCGCGCCAGAGCCGCCGCGATGATCGCCGGGGCGCGTCGGATGATTGGGACGCCGGGGGCGCGCCGTTTTGACCCTTCCGCCTCGCCTCTCGCGCAAGTCCGGCAAGGCCGAAAAGCCGCGCCGTTCTCCCGCCCATCGCCAATGGGTACGCGGGCACGCATGTTCGGCTTGCGGATCAGAGACGACAATCGAGTGCGCCCACGTTCGCAACGGAACGGACGGCGGAACGGGGATAAAGCCAAGCGACCGTTGGGCCATCTCCCTCTGCCGGGATTGCCATAGTGAGCAGCATAGGATCGGCGAAGCGTCATTCGAGCGCAAGCACGGGATTAACATGAAGGCGCTGGCGGAAGCTTTCTATCGCGCCAGTCCGCACCGGCACAAGTTGGAGCAAGGCAATGGCTGACAGCATTGACGAAGCCATGGAGCGTATTCGGCTGGCGATGGAGGCTAGCGCGCGCGCTCAATCCGAAGCGGCAAGGCTGGACGAACGCCGCAAGATTATCCGTTCGCAGCTCGTCAAGTTCTACCGCGCGGAAGGCAAGGCAATTGGCGAAAGCGAGCATCTGGCGATGGCGTCGGACAAGTACGAAGCCGCCGTGCAAGAGCATTACCTTGCCGATCTGGACGCGGGATTGAAGCGCGCGGAGGCCGAGTTCCTGCGGATCAAGTGGGATACTTGGCGGACGAAAGCAGCCAACCGCCGCGCCGAACGGAATTTGTAACCTTTTCCCAGGGACGGGGGCGTCAGCCTAAAAAGCGACCCCCGAAAGATGATGCAGACCGACTACCGCCAGCACTTGCGCAACCGTGGCATCGCTCCCTTGCGGATTGAGCGCACGATGAAGCGCGGCGGCGATGTGATCTTGGACAGCGTTGCGCGCGGCGTTCGGGTTGTTCCGGGCAAGCGCGGGCAGTTTGCAGGGAGGGCGGCGTGATGGCCGATCGCGGCATTATCTTTAGTGCGCCGATGGTGCGCGCGTTGCTCGACGGTCGCAAGACGCAGACGCGGCGGATCTCAAAAGTTCGCAAGGGTCTGACGCTTGGCCAGATTGTTGGGGCTGGTGAGGAAGTCCCCGGCGGCTATCAAGTGACGCGGGAAATGCTGGCCCCCATGCCATACGCGGTTGGGGATCGGCTGTATGTGCGCGAAGCTTTCCGCGCCACCGCGCTTTTCGAAAGCGTCCCGCCCCGCGACATCACCGCCGGCACACCCTTGCAGTACTGCGCCGATCAAACGGACCTGCCCTGGGGCACGCGCTACCGGCACGCGCGTTTCATGCCCCGCTGGGCATCGCGCCTCACGCTGATTGTCGAAAGCGTCCGCGTGGAGCGGGTGGCGGATATCAGCGAAAACGATTGCTATTGTGAGGGGCTTGAGCGTCCTACCGGCCCGAGCTTTGGCAGTGACGTGACCGCGCGCGACAATGCGCGAAACTGGTATCGCAATCTCTGGAACAGCCTCCACAACGCTCCAGGTGAGCGGTGGGAAGATAACCCTTGGGTGGTCGCGATCGGCTTTCGCGTGATCCGCGCCAACATTGACCAAATTGCGGAGGCAGCATGACCATCGAAGAGACCCGCAACATCGTCGCCGACATGCTTGAGCAGACGCACGGCAACCCGGCGTTCATCCGCCAGGTCCGCGACGGGCTGCAAGATGACGGGCCTTACATGCGCGCCGGTATCGCTATGATGTTGGGCTTCAACCGGATGATGGCGCCCGCGCCGGAGGTGGTGGAGTGAAGCGCGGGTCTAACGCACTGTTTGTATGCTCAATCTTTCTCGCCATCGTTTTGAACTTTGGCGATGAAAAATACCGGCAATCTTTTCTGATATGCTTTTGGATATGCCTGGTCGGTTCTGTTATTGCGCAGACGATTGAAGAGAAAAGGCCGTGACGCTTTTTCTATGCCTAGTCGCGGCTGTAACGGATGGCGATACAATACGTTGCGCTACTGGCGAACGGGTAAGGCTCGCCGGCGTAGAAGCGTCAGAGCTACGCGGCGGCTGCCATTTGCCCCGCTGTGCCCCGCTGGACGGGCGCCAAGCGCGATCGGTGGCGTCCGCCATGCTCAAGGGGCGCAAGCTCCGGTGCGAGCCGGTGGGGCGCTCATGGGGCCGCGTGGTGGCGCGATGCACGCTCAACAAACATGACGTTGGTTGCACGCTGATCGCGGCGGGCGCGGCTGTGGAATGGCCGGAGTACCGGGTTCGGTACGGGCTGGCGAAATGTGGAGGTGGTGATGACTGAATATGGTCCCGAGATCGTCGTGAAGGAGAAGCGGCCCGAGTGGCTGCGGAATGATGAACTGATTATGCTGCGAGCTGTTGACAATGAAGTGTGGCATAGACCTGTGCAAGTTTTTGATAACTGGGAATACATTGCCGCCATCCGCCTCCCCGCCGATCACCCCTATTACACCGTCGCCCGGTGGAACGCCGAGCATCCCGACGAGCGGCCTTTTGAGTATTGGCCGGGCGGGGATGAAGCGCCGGCGGATTGGGATAGGGGCGAGGTGCTGTTTCGGGATGCTGGCCTTTCTCTGAGCAAAGGCCAGGTAGGCTTTAATTGGGGTCATTTGGGGGGCAGCTTCGACATCATCGGCTACCGCCGCGTCGAGCCTGCCGTTGCGGCGCCGGAGCCTGACATTGCCGCGATCGGCGGCAAGCTCACCGAGCCGGAGCGCGAACGCTTGCTCGGCTGTTACGGTCACATGAGCGGCGCGGCGTACAATTTAGTGAGTGAAGCGCTGCACGGCAACGGCCTACTTGATCGCGAGTGGAACCTTACCCCGCTCGGCTATCGGGTGGCCAAATGGTGCAAACAGAATGCGGCGCCCGAGCCCGATACGGTCACGCTGAAGCGTGTGACGCGGGTAGAGTGTGAGGCACTCTACAAAGAATGGCTCGATAATAAAACGCCATTCGATGAGGAACTGAACGGTGTTATGCTTTACGCCTTCCACAAGCTTGGCCTTCTCGCTCCCGATCCTGTCCCCGAAACCCTGGCCGATCGCTACGCCCGCGAGACGGGGCGCGAGGTGACGCCGGAACTGGTGGCGTTCGCGGAGTGGATGGAGGGGCAGCGGTGAGCGACCAGTCCCACCCTTCGCACTGGCATATCACGCAAGGCGGCCTGCGCGTTGCCGGCGGGGTATGCCCGTCACGCGAGCAAATGCTCAAAGAGATGAGCCACTACGCCGCTCTTTATGCCCAAGAAGGCCCGGTCGAACTCTACACCCGCACCGGGAAGAACAAATGGCGGAGGCATAACCCATGACCGAACCCGATGTAGCGCAGATCGCTTTTAAGCTAACCAAGGCGCAGAGGGCCGCAATCTTAAACTTGCCAGAGACAGACAATTGGCGATGTGGGCCTAGGATTCAAGTATGGGGGTATTTGCGCCGTAAGAATTTGGCCCGCGCTGCTGGGGTTCTTACTCCCCTCGGCCTCGCCGTCCGCCAGCATTTGGAGGAGCAGAAATGACCCTGCGCCTAATTATTGCCGCGCTGGTATCGGTTGCAACAATTGGCTGTGTGTTCTGGCTGCTCTTCCACCCTGTGGAACTGCTTTGGCTAGCAGGCGCTGTAATGTTGTCCGTTTTATTCATGGCTGTTTTTTCCGGTTTATATCACGTTCTTTTTGGAGATCAGCGGTGACACCTGAACAGATCGCAGAGGGCCGCGCGTTGCTGGCAGAGTTTATTAAAACCGGATGGGGTGGAGCGAACGCCTGGAATTATTGGTTGCGGCAGAACTTGCTCGCCCTACTCGACGCCGCCGAGCGTGTGGCGCGGCTTGAGGCTGAAATGGCCGCGCTCACAGACGCGAACGCCGTCCACGCCAACATGCTGCGCGGATCGATCGCCAAGCCGAGCGTCGAGCAAATCGTCCACCTCTACGGGGCCGATGTCTTGGTGGCGGCGCTCCCGCAAGCCGACCGCCTCCGCGCGATCGAAGCGGAGAACGCGCGGCTGCGGGAGGCGCTGAAAGCAAAGCCATGGCCGCCAACCGACGACGAATTGCGAGAAATGCTGGCGCAGATTGTTGGCGCGTGGTGGAGTCAATCAAGCGCGCACATGATTAGAAATCAGCGCCTAAGGATTGAAGACATTAAGGCGATGTATGCGGTTCGCGACGCTCTTGCGCCGTTCGTCGCCCGCGCCGCCCTCAACGGCGAGGGAGGTGGGGCGTGAGCGAGGGCAATGATAAGTGCGTCTATGTAGTCGTCCGTTCAAGGGGCGAATACTCAGATCGCGTTGAGACGCCAATACGCTACTGCCTCACTGAGCAAGAGGCAAAGCGGGCTGTCGAACTGGCCGGCATTGAGGCTCAGCGCGACGCCCACATAAAGCCGCGCTACCCCGACACGGAGTACGAGTACGGTTGGAAAACGCCGGATGGTTCGTGGCTTCCCGATTATATGGAGTTAAATAAGCTGCTTAAAGTCGCTAAGCGGACGCGCAAGCCGGACGCCGATGCAATTAAGGCCCGAAACGAGGCATCTATTGCGGCATATTATGCTCAATGTTTGGCCTTGGGGCACGTTGACCCCGATGGAAGCGACGCGGAAGCAACTTATTATTATGCTCGCGTTACATTGTGGGAACCGCGATGACCGCCCCCGCGCGCCAACCAATCGCCACAGCCCCGCGCGACGGAAGCCTGATCGTCGTCGGCTCCGATGACGTGGGCGAGTTCGTCATGCGGTGGTGGGCTTTTCAGCGCAACGCTATTTTTGCCCCCGGCGTCACTGGCATGTGGGTCGATCCTTATGCTGGCTTCACATGGACCGAGCATGGCGGCGGTGGCCCAGAATACTGGAAGCCGTATTCTCCCGCTGAACTGGTGGAGTTTTAGACGTGAGCGCAGATTGGGTACCAATTGCAATAATCTACATAATCTACATCGGTTGGCCGCTGTGGAGTATCGCCAGAAGTTTGCGCGAGCTGCTTGAACTGGCAAGGCGGGCGAGATGATGAAAAGCGACAAAAGACCCGGCTGCTTTCGGCCTAATCATCCAGCGCATTCCGCTTTTGCCAGCGTCAGTTGGAGCGGGTGGTTTGCAACCCGCGTCTCGCATCGGCGGTGCTGCTTGCGTATCCTTGATCTTCATGGCGCCGGTTGTGCTTACACTTGGGCAAAGGCACTTCGCCCTCTTGGAAAAAAGCGACTTCTAGCGAGCATTGCAAGCAAGGTCGAAGGGCACGCCACGTGGCTGAATGGTGAAGCTATCGCTTACCGCCTTGCAATTGGCAGGCCGACAGTAAACGGGTGGTATGTTCAATGACCGCCCCCGCGCGCATAACCTACCCCTCGAAAGCGCAGATCGAGCGCATGGTAGCGGCTGCGCGCTCAGCGGGCATTGACGTGGCCGGGCTAGAGGTATCCCCTGATGGCACCATCAGAGTCGTGGAGCCCCGCGCCGTGTCGATACCAACCAACGACTTCGACCGCTATCAGGATCGTCTCTAGTGGCCGTGCAGTATATCCGCTCCCGTTGTGGCAAGCGCATCTACGTCTATGCCTATCGGGGCGGCCCGCGCATCCATATTCACGAGGGGCCGCGCAAACCCAAGCGCCTGCCGCCCGATGCGCTCAGGCGCCTTGCAGAGGCCGAGGAAGCCCGCACAGCCGCGCCGGCGCACTTGTTTCGCCACGTCATCCGGGAATGGCAGAGCAGTCCCGAATGGGCGCGCATGGAGGCATCCACGCGCAAGGTGTGGCGCCGCCATATCGACTTGATCGAAGCGCGCTGGGGCGAGTTCCCGGCAACCGTGTGGAACGATCCGCGCATGACCTCCCGCGTCGTCAAATGGCGCGACGAACGATCGGCAACGCCGCGCACCGCTGACATAGGCGTGACCGTGCTTAGCGCGCTGCTCAAATGGGCGAAGCTGCGCGGGCATGTCGCGATCAACGCCGCCGTCGATATTCCCCAGCTCGCCAAGGGCCAAGGCCGGGAGGATATTGTTTGGACCGAGGCCGACATTGAGCGGTTTTGCGTCGAGGCGCTGAAACTCGACCGCCCGCAAATGATCGACGGAATTTGGCTCGCCGCGCTTACCGGGCTGCGCCGGGCCGATCTTGTATCGCTAACCTGGGATCACATTGGCGAGTTTGCGGTGAGCAAAACCGCGCTCAAGAAAAGCCGGGGCAAGCGGCGCAAGGCCACGATACCGATGACGCCGCAGCTAGAGGCGTTGCTTGCGGAGCTACGGACGCGAGAGCGCGCGCCGGGCGTCAATACCGTGCTGGTCAATAGCTTCGGGCGGGCCTGGTCCGGCGATGGGTTCGGCGGGTCGTTCAACCGGATCAGGGACGCGGCGGGGATCGTCCACGAAACCGACGAAGGGCCGATGCTAAAGCATCTCCATGACGTGCGCGGGACATTCTGCACCATGCTTATCGCGGAGTGCGAGCTAACCGACGATCAGGCGGCAACCGTCATGGCGTGGTCGCCCAAGCGGGTCGCGGAGATACGGAAGAAATACGTTGACGGCGCGCGGGTGGTGGTGGCAATCGGGCGGCGCATTGCTCGACTGGCAAATCATGGTGCAAAACAATGAGCCGGGCGATGCAGAGAAGCCTTGGAATCGCGGGGCTTTGCGGGTGTAGCTCAATGGTAGAGCAGAAGCTTCCCAAGATTACGACGAGGGTTCGATTCCCTTCACCCGCTCCACCGCCGCCATCAGGCGCGCGG
>FRDC01003876.1_pt1 | contig 32481 bp, 29 predicted proteins | sample 1106171 | NCBI WGS metagenome assembly FRDC01 (sample SAMEA3930566, study PRJEB13176) | freshwater metagenome | biome: Drinking water system; feature: drinking water; material: water | place: Singapore | collected 2014-12-20 | reverse complement strand
GGATTGGATGAATGCCCTGCTGCGACAGCCTATCGGCAACAGCTCCGCGAGCGATATGAACGGGAGGCACAGACGCTCGCGGCGTTGACCGGCTGGAACATTGGAGAGATTCGGAAATCAATGAACATCGTGTCTTTACCGATCGAAGAAGAAAAAAAGTGGTACCAGCGGTTGTGGGCAAACTAACCGGACATTTTGGCAGGATGCTGAAACGAGAACGGCGAGGTGTGGGACTTCCACGCCTCGCCGTACACTCGACGCCAGCCAAAGGCTGACGCTGTTGTTCTAACTATGAATGGAAAGCGAGAATGACGTATGACTGACTGCCTGATACGCAAAGGCCACGCTGGTGCTCGTGGTTGCCGGCGTCTGCACCTGGGTTGCGGGCTGATTGTGGTCATGTTCCCGCTCGCCTCGCAATTCCTTCCTCAGATCATCTCGCAGCCTCTGAAGGAAGTCCGGCAGATACTTGTGAACTTTGTGCGATTCCACCCTCGTGTCTTTCAGGGCGTCCAAGACCTGCTGCACGAGAGACTTCGTTCGAGACGCATCCTGCGCTGGCACGACGAGACGGGTCGCTTGGTCCGATGCCGGAGCCGCTGCCTCAGTCGATTGTTGGGTGGGCGCCGTGGTACCGGTGGACGGTTGCGGGATCTCCGCAGCCGTCGCGGGCGCCCCACCCGGGGTAACTGTTGAAGATGCCGTTCCAGGAACTTGCGGTTGCTGGTCGGCTGGTAAGGTTGGCTGACCGGTTACCTCCGAAGCGACCTGCGACGCCAGAACCGTCACCGACCGTTCCACATCCACACTCAGGTCAAGACTGGAGAGAGACGACAAGTTCCCAAACCGTTCAGCCAGCTTAGCAGTCTTGGCTAACGCTTCCTCATCTTGCCCACGAAAGAACCTCCGGAAGATATTGGAAACCTTGCGGAATAGCTTTTCAAGATCGCGCAGCTCCTGCTCATTTAGATCACCTTCTACCGTCACGCCGAATTCTTTCTTCAGCGCATACTCGGCATACTTCGCCTCAACATCTACTGTCGTACCATCGGTCTCGACGCGGGACTTATAGTTCACCGAGCGGAAATCATACTCAAGATCAGCCGTGAGCGTGATCTTATCGCCTTCGTCCGTCGTGACGCTCAGACGGCCGGCCAGATCACTGGAGACCGCCACCCCAGCGACTTGGGTATCTAATCTCTGGGGTCCCACGCCAGTTGTAGCGGGCAGGTTAAAGAACTGTTTCGGGTCAACTTGGGTCAGGGCTTGGACCGGCATATGGCATCTCCTCGTTGAATAGACTCTGCGCAACTCACCGCATAGCCTCCCTATCGGTACATACCGAGCTGAACTTTAGCGAGCTTGTGTTATAGTTGGATGGCAAGGACGCAAGACCATCTCCCCCGCAATGAAGGAGGCAATCCCATGAAAACCCTCTCTGCCAGGCTCCTCGTCCTGACCGTTCTGGCCTTACTTCAGACAACGGGCTGTACTCTGAAGGGCACAACAAATCAAATCACCGACACGACCTCCAATATCACCGGCACTACATCCGGAGCCGCCTGGTGGACCGAAGATGGCCAGATCACGCCGGCCTTCAAAGCCACTGCGTTCGTTTCTTACAATCGAGAAAGTTTGAGTCAAGACCTGGCAGAGGGACGAGGAGAATACCTCGCCTCGATGAGTGAGCTGCTGGGGATTCCCGGCGATCGGCAATCTGCTTTCTTCTCCGCAGCGCAAGCGCGTTATGCCCAAACTGAAAGTCATTCCCTGGATAACGCAACTTTGCTCGCGCTGTTGCGAGACACGGCTCGGGCTTTTGTTCAGTAGCAATCAGACCCATTGAGTGCGCCATGCGCCGATGAGGCAGCCCGCTGCTGGGGAACAACCGAAGCTGGCGCTAGGCTCGGGGGAATCACCGGGCAACTTGTGTGAGGCCGGAAATCCCAGATTCGCCACCCCGCCCGATCACCGTCCGCACGATTGCGCCATCCTTGTACACCAGAAAGTTCGTCGGTACCGCCGGAATCCGAGGCCCTGGGAAAATCACGCCGGCTAAATTCAAGGGGTCGGTCGCAGAAAGCCTGATCTCCTGAGCAGCCACGGCTGATTCGCTTTTCTTTCTCAGCGCTCGCAGCGATTCCACCGCTTCTGGCAAGGCGAACTGTTCGCCGGTAAACCCGCTCACGAATCGACCACCTCGTACCTCGCCCGCCATCTCCATGCGTCGATACTGGACGAGTAGATCCCGCCAGGACTGGACCAATGACTCGCGCGCCAGTAGATCGCGGAAAACCACGCCATAGCGCCGAAGGAGTTGTCGTGCAATCGACTCATTGCGAAAGTGCTGAGGGCTGAGGACTGAGTTAATTGAGCTGATAGCTGACGGCCGATGGCTGATGGCTCCTCGAAGTAGCGACCAGCGCCCAGCAGCGTGGCGTGGACGTCGAGACCGGTCACGGCCTTCCGCGCGGCGGCGATGCGGGTCCATGAGCGACCGGAGGTTGTCAAAACCATCGGCTGTTACAAGACCGGCTGCAACCAATTCCCACAACCCCTCCTCCACCTCGCTCTGAAGATGGCCGGTTATCCGTACGAGATCCGCAAAGAAGCAGGCGCCTCGTTCGGACAGCACCAGCCGAAGGTCTTGTGCCGCAGTGCTGAGCTGGGCATAGGGCTCCGGTCGGGCTGAGACGACAGGGTCGCTGAATGCCTCCATCAGCCACTCACTTTCTTCGCGTGGGAACAGACTGATGGGCGCCACACTCGTCGGGATAATCCGGCGGGCTCGCTCAGGCTCGCTTGCCTCGGCCAATCGCGGGTGGGGTGACAGGCGTCCCCAACTGACTGCTCCGCTCAAACAGAGCCGGTCCAACAGTTCCGGCTCATACTTCGCGAGGCGCAGGCGCAAGAGCTGCGGCTCCCAGGCGGATGCGGCTGCCTCGAATCCGGCCAGTTGTTTGATGACTTGCAGGAGACCGGTTTCTCCGTGCTGACGTGACCCAGGCGATATGTGCTGCCACTGTAAGAGGAACCGCATGAACTCGATCGCGGTCACCGGCTCCACTTCTTTTCTCAGCCTGCCGATAGTCAGGCGATGAATGCGCGCCAACAAGCGGCGATGACACCACTCCGGCGAGGCCCCAGCCTCGCCGGAATTTTGAATCAGACCCGCAGGCCTAAACCGCCCACGGAGGACTTGGCCTGAAGCTTCGAGGCGCAGGAACGAACGATCGATAGCCTGCATCGGGAGATCCAGGCGCGTCGCCAGCTCCGCCACGGTTGTTGGACCGATGCTTTCCATCCAACCCAAAACAATCGCGTCCACCGTGGTATCGTCTTGCAAGGCCAGCGCTGCCTCAACCTCCGCTCGACGTTCCGTTGCCACCCATCCCTTTACCTTGTGAGGCGTGAGAGGCAAGGGGCGAGGGGTAATGACAACAGCACGGCCAGATTCCACAAGTGTCGGCAGATGAGTCGACCAATCAGAGGAGATTGGTTCAGGCACCCACACCAGTGTAAGCAACGCATCATGCAGCTCATCTGCATCGCGGACTACCGGCCAGGACTCACGTTGCACTTCTTCGATCGTCTCTGGATCGAGCGCCCCCACCTGCCCAGCCATCTCGACCGGAAGCGTCCGCCGCATCTCCACTGCTCGCGCCCGGCGTTCTTCCAGCGGCGCATCATCAAGAAAGGCATATGGGTTGGCGTTTAAGATTTCATGGGAGAAGGGTGAGGGCACCGGTGTATCCACGGCCACGCAACGGATCGCACCGTTCTCGATTTGAGTGAGCAATTGCGTGAGTCCGTCGATATCCATCGCTTCCGTCAAGCAGTCGCGCAACGTCTCTTTGACCAGCGGATGATCGGGAATCTGCCTCGTTCGCTCGCCGGTCATGTTGTCTTGGCAGGCCAAGGCGTCCGGAAACACAGCCGCCATCAAATCTTCGGCTTTCATCCGCTGAATCTGGGGTGGAACTTTCTTGCCCTTAGCAAACCGGAGCAGGACTAATGCGCGGCTGATGTTCCACCGCCAGCGGGTCATGAACATCGGCGTCTGCAAGACTGCCTGGGTCAGCACTTCACGCACTGAATTCGAATGGAGGTAACCGAATACGGAATCCAGCGGGAAGCTGTGCTTCTCGCCCAGGGAGATGACGATCCCGTTATCCGTCGCAGCCGCCTGCAGCTCGAAATCGAACGTCACGCAGAAACGCTTCCGCAGCGCGAGGCCCCAGGCCCGATTGATCCGCCCGCCGAACGGCGCATGGATCACCAGTTGCATCCCGCCGCTCTCGTCGAAGAATCGCTCCGCAATGATACGGTCTTGGGTCGGCACATTTCCTAATACCGCAATACCGGCGCTGACATACTCAACAGCCTGTTCGGCCCCCCGTTGATCCAGTGCGCATTCGCGTCGAAGCCAGGCAATGGGCGCGAGGCCAGAGGCGAGAGGCCTATGCGCAATGCGCTCTTCACCACTGGCCTCGTGCCCCGCGCCACTAGCCCGCTTTGCAATCTCTTGCCGCAGTGACGACACCTCGGCCGATAACTCAGCCGTTCTCGAAGGCGCTTCCCCACGCCAAAACGGAATATTGGGCGGCGCTCCCTGAGCATCTTCGACGCGCACCTTGCCGGCCTCAACGCCTTTGATCCGCCAAGACGTATTGCCCAGCAACATGATATCGCCAGCTAGGCTCTCCACTGCGAAATCCTCGTCCACCGTCCCTACGACGGTGCCATCCGGCTCAGCTACCACGGCATAATTCGCCGTATCGGGAATCGCGCCACCTGAGGTAATCGCCGCAAGCCGCGCCCCTCGCCGACCCTTGAGCCGATGATTGATCCGATCATGAAACAAGTAGGCCTGCCCCCGGCCTCGTTGCGTCGCAATGCCGTCGGCCAACATCCGCACAACTTCGTCGAACTCTTGGCGCGATAGGTTTCGGTAGGGATAGGCCTGTCGACAGAGCGTAAACAACTCTTCTTCTTGCCAGGTCTGGCTTGCCGCAGCCGCCACGATCTGTTGCGACAGAATATCCAGCGGTGCGACCGGCATCTCGATCCGATCCAATGTTCCAGCTCTGATGGCGCGCACGAGCGCGGCACATTCAAGCAATTCATCCCGCGTCATGGCAAAGAGCCTGCCCTTGGGAATCGCGGTGATCCAATGGCCAGCGCGACCGATCCGTTGAAGCGCTGTCGCAATCGCACGCGGCGAGCCGATCTGGCAGACCAAATCTACCATGCCTACATCGATGCCCAATTCAAGCGAGGACGTCGCGATTACCACGCGTGTCTTGCCGGTCTTCAACCGCTCTTCTGCATGGAGGCGGATCTGCCGCGAGAGGCTCCCGTGATGCGCAGCGACCGCGTCAGGGCCCAAGTCTTGGAGGCGCTCTTCGAGATAGTGGGAAACTCGCTCAGCCAGTCGTCGGGTATTGACAAAAACCAGAGTGGAGCGATGCGCCCGAACCAGCTCAGCTACTCGGTCATACACATCGGCCCAGATCGCATTCGTGGCAATGGCGCTTAATTCATCCTTCGGCACCTCCACAGCCAGATCAAGCTCGCGGCGGTGGCCGACGTCGATAATTATGCATGGGACGGGGCTGATAGCTGACGGGTGATGGCCATCGGAAAGTGCTGAGTTTCCAGCGCTTGACGGTTGACGCCTGGTGATTGACGAAGACCGGTTTCCGACGAGAAACTGCGCCACCAGTTCGATTGGCCGCTGCGTGGCCGATAATCCAATCCGCTGCGGCCTTGTGAGGGTCAGCGCGTCCAGCCGTTCCAACGACAACGCCAAGTGCGCGCCACGTTTATTCGGCGCAACGGCATGGATTTCATCGATGATGACCGTACGGACCGTCTGGAGCATCCGTCGGCTCTTCTCGGCGGTGAGGAGGATGAAGAGCGACTCCGGCGTTGTCACGAGAATGTGCGGCGGACGCTTGAGCATCTGTTGACGATCAGCCATCGGTGTGTCGCCGGTGCGAACCAGCACGCGCAGCTCCAGCATGAGCAGCCCTGCCTGCAAAGCGGCTTGGCCGATCTCGGCCAATGGCTTCTGGAGATTCTTTTGAATGTCGTTGCTCAACGCCTTGAGTGGCGAGACATAGAGAACCTGCGTGTGGTTGTCGAGTTCCCGAGCAAGGGCTTGTTTGAAGAGACCATCGATACAGGAGAGAAACGCCGCAAGTGTCTTGCCAGAACCGGTCGGCGCGGCGATCAACGCATCAGTACCCGACTGAATCGCCGGCCAGGCCTGCACTTGCACATCGGTCGGCTGGCCAACACAGGATTGGAACCATTCGGAGATGAGCGGATGAAAGCCTGAGAGCGGCATGGCGCGGAATCTTACCACGCCGGTGAGAAGGACTCTATCAGTCTACGCTGGCTTTTCAATCACAAGAAATTATGGGCGGCCCGGCGTCGCAATTCCTATTGGAGCGTTGGGAGCCGTTGAAAAAGTTGCCGGAGTCGTTGGAGCTAGGTTTCCACCGACGCCAATAGCGAAACCTCCTACACTTGTTGAGCCAGAATTCGCCACATAGACAAACTGCCCGTTTGGAGTGATCGTGATTCCTACAGGCGCTGTTGCGGCCCCAGTTGAAAACGTCGCCGGAGTCGTTGCCGCCAGCAATCCTCCCGCACCAATCGTGAAAGCCGCCACTTCATTCATGCCGCTATTGGTGACATACAAGAACGAACCGTTCGGAGAAATCGCAATTCTCTGAGGGCTTGATCCCAGCACTCCAGTGGAGAAGGTTGCCGGAGTCGTTGGTATGAGCAGTCCTCCTGCCCCGATGGCAAAGGCCGCAATCTCATTGGTTCCGCTATTGGCAACATACAGAAATGACCCATTTGGAGAAATCGCGAGCCCTACTGGACTGGGAGATCCGGCACCAGTCGAGAATGTGGCTGGGGTCGTTGCTGTCAAGGCTCCACCAGCTCCGACGGTAAAGCCCGATACATTGTGAGTGCCGGAGTTTGCCACATAAAGAAACTGCCCATTGGGGGATACCGCAATACCTCTGGCTAATGTTCCGCTGGTTGCAAAGGTGGCAGGAGTAGTCGGAGTCAAAACTCCACCGGCCCCGATAGAAAACCCGGCAACAGTGTTCGTTGCGCTGTTCGCAACATAGACCAATTGTCCATTCGGCGCTACCGTGACCCCTCGCGGGGAAGACCCCACTCCCGTCGAAAACGTGGCGGGTGCGGTTGCCGTAAGGTTCCCGGTTGCTGAATTGATCGTGTAACCTGAGAGCGTAGCTGAGCCTTGATTCGATAGATAGAGAAACTGTCCGTTTGGTGAAACCGCAATCCACTCCGTATTAGTTCCTCCGGTGACAAAAGTCGCTGGGGTTGTCGCGGTCAATGCACCCCCGGCTCCGATGGTGAAACCCGATACGTTGTTCGAGCCGTCGTTTGCTGTATAGACAACTGCGGGAATTGCCCCAGTTCCTTCAAAGCCCCCGCTCCCACCGCCGCCATTTGGACATCCGTCAAGAAGCAGCATCATCGGCAGGGCGAGCCATGACAGCGTTCGTCTCTTCATGATCGTGTCCTTGAAATGGATCCCACGGGACAATACCTAGTTCTTCTTATAGCCCTATGGAAAAGCTATGCCAATTCAAACCGCATGTTTTTCATAGACTCCGCTCCATCGTCGCTGGCACACTGTCTTCCTTTTCAGACGGAGGACCACCTTATCGTGCATACATCTCTAGTCATTCTCGGCGCTGGTTATACTGCCCGTTTCCTCTTCCCGCTGACCTCGCAACAGTACAATCAAGTCTTTGCCACAAGCCGTGACCCAACCCGGCATCTTGGCTCCGTCATGCCAGAACAACGTATTCAATTTGATCTGACGCGACAGGACACATGGAAGAATATTCCTGTGGGAGCTGGCCTGCTCTGGTGCTTTCCGGCTGCGCCGCTTGATCTTGTCCAGAAGTTTGCCTTGACGCTGAACGCGACATCACGTCGGCTCGTCGTCCTGGGAAGCACCTCGGCCTACAACGTCGGTGAATCATCGGAATATCCGCCTCCCTGGATCGATGAGTCCGCGCCGATCAATCTGGCGAAACCCCGCGTGCAAGGCGAGGAATATTTACGAAAGGCACATGGCGCCATCGTCCTGCGCGTAGCCGGCATCTATGGGCCGGGGCGCAATCCAATCGACTGGATCAGAACCGGCCATGTCGGCCCGACACGCAAGTACGTCAATCTGATCCATGTGGAGGACCTGGCCGCGATCTGTCTGCTTGCGCTTGAGAAAGGAATACCCGGCGAGGTCTATAACGTGAGTGATGGGACACCGCGGACATGGGATGAGATCTGCCGATTTACCGAGCAACGCCGGGAAATACGATCCCCTGCCTTGGCAACCAATAATGAGGCTGGGAAACGCATTGCAATCACAAAACTCACAGGAGTCCTTGGCGTTAGGATCTTGCATTCAGATCTCTTCGAGGAGCTAGAGCAGATCCAACGATAAGACAATCCATGCGGGCGTTCAAACTGGCTTTGAACAAGGCCGAAGGCGATGCGAATGCCGCAGGCATACCCTCTGGGGTACGTTGAGGACATTCGTGAACCGAGAACGCCGTTGAAAGCCAGATTCAGGGCCCACTAGCGCAGCAGAGCCATTACCGCGAGACATACAAGAAGATTATTGAGCGCGTGGGCGATCATGCCGGGAATCAGACTCCCGGTTTTTTCATAGATCCATGCACACAAAAACCCGCTCCAAAGGACGCTGACGAAACCGATCAACCCGTATCCATGAGCAATCGCGAAGATGCTCGTGCTGAGAAGCGCGGCGGGCACAAACTGAAAGCGTCGGCGGAGAATGGCGTAGAGCAATCCGCGAAAAGCAAGTTCTTCGAAGATCGGCGCGAAGGCGACATATTCCAACAGACTAATGGCCAATACCGGCCCCGGCGCCCAGACAAGATTGGGATCGAACCATTCCGTCCAATGATTGGTTAAACTCAGCGACTCCGCAACTCGCCCCATCACCCATTCGCCCCAGAGTCCAGCCGCCACGACGGCGAGAACAATTCCGGCCAGTCGCCCGAGATGCTCACGTTCGATGTGCAGGCCAAAACCGTTCCAGAAATTGAGCCCGGCCGGCTTGAGAAGATAGACATAGGCGAGGGCCAGGAGCGGCAGGTTCGCCAACGGAATGGCTAAGGCCCGCAACGAGACATGCTCAATCGGGGCCAATGACAGAAATGCAACTGTGATGAGGGCCCCGAGCGCGCCGCCACGCAAGAGCACTGCCGCGCCGATCCCGCCTGGCCAAGGTGGTGGGACACCCGGCAGGTGCAGACGCAGGATGTCCGTCCGTTGACCACGAAGCCGAACGATGCCCAACAGCATCACCGAACCGATGATCAGACAGGCTAATTCAAATTCAATTAACAGACGTGACCAGCTCTGAACCTGTTCGCCTCGAACTGCACGTTGCTGTTCGACTGTCGCCAGCAGCGCCTGGTCGCTCGCTCGTTGGGCCAACCTGGCGGCGAGGTGATTGTAAAACCATCCGGCCGGCAGTGTTTCCGCCAAGGCTGCCTGCAACTCCATCTCACGCGCCTTGCCCACCGGCCGAGTCCCATAGGCCGCCTCGATCAATTCCCTAAAAAAAGGCATGGGCGAAGCGAGGTCCTGCCACGTGCTTACCTCGGCGAGCGCATCCGGTTCATATCCGGATTCCCCCTGGAGAATGGCCAAGCGCAACTTGGAGAGTGGGTCGCCCGTTGCATACACAAGCTCTTGATACCACTTAATCGCTTGAGCGCGCTCCGCCTCGTGGCTGCCGGCGGTCCACTCGGCGATCCACTGTTGCCAGTCGGGGGATTGACGGAGCCCATCTTGGGCTTCCATCGTGCGGCTGACCATCAATTCGAGCGCGCGATCGGGCTCCTCAAATCGTTCAAGTTTCGGCAAGGTCGCGGAGAACCACAGAATCGCGCCTAGTGCGACAATCAGGACGCTCGCTGCCGCCGCACTCACGACAATGGAAAAGCGAGACCCAAATGGCGCAGTCGATTGCGGAGAAACCGAGCCCGCGAGGATCTCCACAAAGCCTTGAGGTTGATCAATTTGGACTGCGTCTTCACTCATGTGCCATGACTATAACATGGGCTCTCGGCCCTCAGTACCCCCTCAAAATAACTAGGGTTACCTATATCCTTCGATGATTATCACATAGCCTCCCAGACCAGACTTGGCTATACTAACCCCTCGAGATTGCAAGGAGCCTCCTCGTTCATGCAGGAATTTCTTCCACCACGGCGACTGCTCCTCGGGCCCGGTCCCAGCATGGTACACCCACGGGTGCTCCGCGCCATGTCGACACCGCTGCTCGGTCATCTCGACCCAGCCTTCCTCACAGTGATGAACGATATCCAGACCCTCTTGCGCCAGGTCTTTGCGACGGCGAATCGTTTCACCATCGCCATTTCCGGAACCGGCTCGGCCGGCATGGAAGCGGCTATCGTCAACGCGGTCGAGCCAGGCGATGCGGTGATCATCGGCGTCAATGGCGTCTTCGGCACACGCCTTGCGTCGATCGTTGAACGCTGCGGGGGCAAAGCCATCCGGATTGAAGTTCCCTGGGGACAGATCATTGAGCCGGCAGCGATTGAGGCAGCCCTCCAACGGTCAGGCCCTGTCAAAGCGGTGGCCCTCGTCCATGCCGAAACATCGACGAGCGCATGGCAGCCGATTGAACCGGTAGGCAGACTCTGTCGCACATATAATGCCCTGCTCATTGTCGATGCGGTCACGTCTCTCGGTGGGGTCCCAGTCGAAATCGACAAGTGGGGTATCGACGTCTGTTACAGCGCCACCCAAAAATGTCTCAGTTGTCCGCCTGGCCTCGCCCCCTTTACGCTGAGCGACCGCGCACTCTTGGCGATCAAGACTCGCCGCACGCCCTGTCAAAGTTGGTATCTCGATATGGCGCTCATCACCGATTACTGGACAGAGCATAACCGCGCGTATCATCACACGGCACCGATCTCGATGCTCTATGCCTTGCGGGAAGCGCTGCGCCTCGTTGAAGAAGAAGGGCTCCCAGCCCGCTTCATCCGCCACCAACTCAATAGCGACGCGCTCGTAGCCGGGCTTATGGCGCTCGGCCTCACGCCACTGCCTCCAGCTGACCACCGGCTTCCGATGTTAACCTGCGTCACAGTTCCCGCACACATCAATGAAGCTGCTGTGCGGACCCAGCTGCTGGAAACCTTCGGCATTGAAATCGGTGGAGGGTTGGGTCCGCTGAAAGGAAAGGTCTGGCGCATCGGTTTGATGGGTGAGTCCTGTACGGAGGCCAACGTCCTGACGTTATTAAACGCGCTTGAAGAAATCGGCATTCGATCCGGCTGGGTATCGACACCGGGCGTGGCCCTGCAAGCCGCAGCACGCACGTATAATCGGAGTCATTAAATGGAGAATCAGCCCTTTATGAATCGTCCCTCGATGGTCGTGCTTGGAGCGATCGCGTTTGCATTTCTCGCCGTCGTGTTCTTTTGGGTTTTTAAACTCGCGCTGCGCGATCGCATGCAGACCGACATGGTCTCGGCGGAGAAAGTGGCCACCTTCATTCACGCCATCTTGGAATCGGACCGGACCAACTATACGGAAAATGTGGTGAGCAAACTCAAGCGGGAGGGGATCGACGCCCACGAACATTGGAAAAACGAACGGGGCGTCCCGCTGCCGGCGCAGTTTTTGATGGAGTCAGGCCGGCTGGTTGCGCTGAAAGACTTGAACTTTTCGTTTCGTCTCGCCAGCCTCAACCCCATCTATGTCTGGAACGGCCCCAACAGCGATCGGGAACGCGTGGGCCTCTCTACGGTCCAGAATAATCCGGTACAGCCCCACTACGGATTCATCAACAAAAATGGGATGCGATTTTTCCAAGCGATTTATGCCGACCGCGCCGTCTCCCAGGCCTGCGTCGATTGCCACAACAACCATCCGAACAGTCCCCGCCGTGACCTGAAGCTCAACGACGTGCTCGGCGGCATCGTCATCACCTTCCCCGTTGGAGAATAGCCCGTGACCATCGCGATTCATCACGCCCGTCTGATCGACGGAGCCGGAGCGCTCCTCAACTCAGCGACGGTCGTCGTGCGCGGATCAAAGATCACCGCCGCCGGGTCCAGCCGGGACATCACAATCCCAAAAGGCGCGACACGCATCGACGGACGCGGATTCACGATCATTCCCGGGCTCATCGATTGCCACGTGCATCTGTGTCTGGGAGGAGAGCCCGACGTCGTCGCGACGATCGAGTCCGACAGCCCCTCCTTGACGCTCTTGAAATCCGCCCGACATGCCAGGCAAACGATCGAGGCTGGATTCACGACCGTGCGCGATGTCGGCTCTCGAGATCACTCCATCTTCACGCTCAAGCGAGCCATCGAGTCCGGAGTCATGCCGGGACCTCGTATTGTCGGCTCAGGCCACGCCATCTGCATGATCGGCGGCCATGCGCGCTTCATTGGCCGCGAAGTGGCAGGTGTTGATCAAGTCAGAACGGTCGTTCGCGATCAGATTGCCGCTGGAGCAGAAGTCATCAAGGTCATCGCATCGGGCGGTGTGCTTACTCCCGGTACTTCCCCGGACCAGGCCCAGATGACAATCGAAGAACTGCAGGCTGCCGTCGATGAAGCCAGGCAAGCAGGGCTGAAGGTGGCGGCCCATTCGCATGGAGCCTCCGGGATAAAGAACGCAGTCCGCGCGGGCGTCCATTCGATCGAACATGCCACGCTGATGGACGAGGAATCCGCAGCGCTGATGCAGAGTCACGCGGTCTATATGGTCCCAACTCTCTCGGCGCTGGCTACAACTGCAGCTTGCCGGCGAGGCTGCGGTATTCCCGAGAGCGCCTTAGAAAAGGCTAAGTCTATGACAAAGCGCCATCAAGAGAGTTTCAAAAACGCTCACCGGAGCCGCATCCTCATCGCCATGGGTACCGATGCCGGCACGCCCTTCAACTACCATGGAGACAATGCACAGGAACTCGAGCGCATGGCCGCACTTAGTATGACTCCGATGGAAACGATTGTTGCATCGACCTCAGCGGCGGCGCGACTCATAGGGATTCAGGATTCAGTGGGCACGCTGGCGAAGGGCATGCAGGCCGACTTAGTCGTCATCGACGGCAATCCGCTCAAGCGCATTGAGCTCTTGCGCGACCGCAGCCGGATCATGGGTGTCATGCAGGCCGGGCGGTTTGTGGCGGGACCTCTCTCAAAATACCGTCACACGCCATTCGTCAACCGGTAACAGAAAAATCCTCCCATACGGTTGACGCTTGGCGCTATCTGCGCTCATAGAACAACTCCAGCGCCGAAGCCACACCATGGATGCGTCCCATACGCAAAGCAGTTTCGAGCCGGTTCCGAAGCGACCGGACACCCCCTTCATCCCCGCGCTTTGCCACGCCCTGTGACACCATCATTTCCGTCGCGACTTCGACAAGGCGCTGTTTCCGCCCCTGCATTTCTTCTGTTACAAAATCATCCATGATTTCTGACGCACGCGCCGCCACGATTTTCTCCAGGAACGAATCGTAACCCTGCTCCGCTACCGTCCGTTCCCGAATGATGTTCAGCTCCGCCTTCACTCGCTTCACATCTTTCATCAAGATGGCAAACAGCTCTTTCCTCCCTTCATCGAAGAGCTTCTCTTCCATTTCCTCGAGGATAACGCCCGGGTCAACCGTATCAGCGCGCGGTTCATCCCCCCAAAACAGACGGTCATAGCTCCGGCGCTTCTCCGCATCCCCGACGATTTCGTAGGCGGTATTGATCTCGCGGATTTTCGCTTCGGCATCTTTGCTGTCGGGATTGCGGTCCGGGTGATGCTGGAAAACCAGCTTCCGGTAGGCTTTCTTGATCTCGTCGTCGGACGCCTCGCGTGAGACCCCCAACACCCGGTAGTAATCCATCCGCGCCATGGTGCGAAACTATAGCACAGCAGTTCTAACCCGGGGCAGTGTGCGTAACAGTCAGGAGGCCGCAGCGGCCTTTGCGGAAGACGAGTCGACTTTACGAGCAGGCTGCTTAAGAGAGGCCATGACGAGAAACAACAACACCCCGAAGATCGCTCCTTGAACAAGAACAGGGGCAATTAGATTGGGCAACTCAGTCTCGACATACATAGGCGGCACAAATGCTTCGCCATGACCGCCGGCCTTGGAGAAGAGCACTTGCATGACGAAGTAATACAGCCCTAAATAAAGCGATCCGGTAAAGAATGGCCGTTTAAAACCATGACATTGGCACCATTGCAAAAACATCACGTCGCGCATGACAAACAGCGTCACAATGCCTAGTTGTCCCATCAACATATACGGTGACCAGTCGGCGATTTCGGAAGCTGAATATGCCAAGCCGATGACGACTCCTGCCGTAACGATAATCCAAGGCCAAGGCAGGCCATCTTCTGCCAGATAGGAGGCTCGGCCATCAGACCATCTTCGCCACCACACTCGAAGCCGTTCAGGCGGCGTGAGCATAATAATGCCGATGACATAGAGGACTATCATATTGAGTAAAAAAATAGCCTGTGAAATTGGTACTGATACCCTCGCTGCGCTAATCTGGCTGGGATCCCATAACGCATAGAACAGCATATTAAGGAACAGCGCAAAGCCTACCGATTGCCATCGCGTGAGCAGGCGAACCTCATCCAGGTCTTTTTTGATGTTGCGATGCAGCATGAGATAAAACCATCCGCCGAACGAGAGGTTGAGGGCGATTCCGACAAGCAGACTGGAGACTTGAACACTCCCAAACAGGACTGTCGTCCTTTCTAAAAGAGTTGTGGAACTATTGAACCAATGTCCAATTCCACCCAGATAGTAATACGGAGTCATGGCTCCAATTCCTGGAAATCCACCGAACGATGTTAAACCCGAAAATATGACATACCACAAGCCGAGCCAGAGGAGGCCTCTGCTCCCTCGCAGGCTGGTCGTCAACATCGAGACCACGAGAGCACCCAGGCCAATCATCCCGCAGAATAGAATCAACACCAGATATAACAACGCCAGATCCACAATGGATACGCGAAACGCCACCGCCGTCATCGCGATCGGGAGAGTAACGGCAACAGCCAGCATCCCTCTCAATGGGGCTCCAAGCAATTGCCCGATAATAAGCTCGTGCGGTGAAAGCAGCGTCGTCCTCCAGAAGTCAAACGTCTGAAAGGCACGCTCTTGTGCCACAGCGTGGCTGCAGGTCATGACAAACCACAATGGCAGTAGGCCGGCGTGGGCCGCTATGAGGATGCCCACCATGCTTTCTCCCCCGGCGACAACTGCCGCAAGGACACAGAGCACATACGACACCGCGACAATCGCGATGGCAGGAGAAGTGCGCAGCAGTGCGCGGTAATGCCGAACCCACTCAGGATTATTCCATATGGTGCTCACATCACCTCGTGTTGCGACAGTTGCATATACACATCTTGAACGGTTTGCTTTTCCTCAACGAACTCAACCACTCGGACCCCTTGCCGGATCAAATTCTCGTGCAGGTCGGCAAGCTGCTCGTCCGTAGCCTCCAGTTTGCACAGAACCTGCCCCTCAGACCATTCCATGTTCCCGCGTTCTTCGGCGGTTCCGATGATCCGTTCAATGGCGTGCCGTGCTTCTCCGATCCAACGGATTCGAATCTTCCGCTGATTCCCTTCAAGTTTGGTCAACGACGACACGGCTTCGCTTCGAATCAATGTTCCTCGTTCCATGATGCCAATCGTGGTGCAAAAACCTTCCAGCTCGGTAAGGATATGCGATGAAATAAGAATCGCCGTGCCTTCAGCGCGGAGTGATAACAACAGGTCCCGAAGCTCTATGCGCGCCTTCGGATCGAGCCCGGAAGCCGGCTCATCAAGCAGCAGAAGTTTCGGGCGATGCAGAATCGCCCGAGCCAGACCGAGCCGTTGGCGCATCCCGCGGGACAGCCCCTTTGTCAGCTCCTGTTCTTTGATTTCTAATCCGACAAGTTGGATCACTTCCTTAATACGCTGTGGGATCTGGTGTGCAGGCATTCGATAGGCATTGGCAAAGTAGTCGAGATATTCCCACGCGGTCAGGTCTTCATAGAGCGCGTAGTTATCCGAAAGATAGCCAATGTGTTGCTGGGCAAGCTCAGGCTGCTCATAGATGTTTGCGTCTGTGATGAGCACACGCCCCTCCGTAGGAGGCAGCAGGCCGCAGGCCATTCGAATGGTCGTCGTTTTCCCTGCACCATTGGGCCCAATCAATCCGTAAATTTCTCCGTGCTGAACCTCCAAATCAAGTCGGTCGATTGCCACGGCCCCACCAAACTCTTTGCGGACTGACTCGAACCGAATCATGAGCGTCTCCCTAAAAATACTTGATAGATGCCTGTGAATTCTAAGTCACTGCCTATAGCGCGTCAAAAGAATTGAAAGAACTTCCGGCACTTGACCTTCCTGCCTCGCAACACTAGGCTTACAATACTTCATGCCACACGTCCGCTCCCCTACTCCAAGCTCCTGGCGACAAGGCGTCACATCGTATCAGTGGCTCGTCCTCTTCGTCGCCTGGCTTGGGTGGGTCTTCGATGCGATGGACGCCACGATCTATGCGATCGTCCTCCATCCGGCCCTTCAAGACCTGTTACATTCCGCGAGTGGCCCCCCTACCGCTGAACAAATCGGCTGGTACGGCGGCATCATCTTCTCCATTTTCCTCATCGGCTGGGCAGTCGGCGGCATCTCGTTCGGTGTTGTGGCCGACCGATTTGGCCGGACCAAGGTTTTAATCGCAACGATTATCATCTATGCCCTCTTTACCGGTGCGGCCGCTCTATCTCAGGAGTGGTGGCACCTTGCCATCTATCGATTTCTCACGGCACTCGGCATCGGCGGTGAATGGGCGGCCGGGGCGGCCATCGTCGCGGAAACCTGGCCGGAGGATAAGCGCGCCAAAGCTGCAGGAATTCTCCAATCCGCCTGGGCCGTCGGCTTCTTTCTAGCCGCGACGTTCAATCTCACGCTCAAAGAAGCCTACGGATGGCGTGGGCTCTTTCTCGTCGGTATTCTGCCGGCGTTCGTGGCTCTATTCGTTCGTTGGTGGGTGAAGGAGCCAGAACGTTGGGTTCACGCACAGGAACAACAAAACATCCCTCTCACCGCAATTTTCGAGAGCAACTTACGACGAGGAACCTTGGTGGGCTCGGCCTTAGCGTTCGTGGCGGTGTTTGGTCTCTGGGGTTCGACAAATTGGGCCCCGACACTCATCCGCGAACTGCCGGATCTAAAAGGGCAAGATCCTGCCACACTCACCAAATACGTCAGCTACGCCATCATGGCGCTGAATGGAGGCGCGATCTTCGGTTATCTTGGATTCGGTCCGCTCGCTGACCGATTCGGCAGACGACCAGTCTTCGCCTTCATGTGCCTCGGCAGTTTTATCATGCTGCCGGTGACCTATCTGACGCCATCGAGCTACGTTGGCGTGCTAATGCTCTTGCCGATTCTTGGATTCTTTAACAACGGGATTTTCAGCGGCTTCCCAATCTATTTGCCTGAACTCTACCCGACCAGGCTCCGTGCCACCGGCGCCGGCTTTTGCTTCAACGCGGGACGTATCCTGGCCTCCGCTGCGCCATTCCTGACAGGTTGGCTGGTGACGACTCTGGGCACATTCGGCCGGGCCGCCAGCACCGTGGCGCTGGTCTATCTGCTCGGACTGGTGGTTCTTCCCTTTGCCCCGGAGACAAAGGGCCAGCGCCTGCCTGACTAGACCATTCCGGGCCCCTTGACTTCCGATTTCCACTGCTTATCTGCCAACCATGGATACGGAACAAACCCCACGGTTACTGACCCACGATGAACGAAAAGCAGCCGAAGCGGCATTTGCTGGGCGACCGTTTAATCCAGTCTGGTCACAATCAGCCAAACTCGTCTACGAAGGGCTCACCCAAGCGCTCCCATCGAAGCCAGCAGAAGACACTGTGCTTCCCGCTCTCGAAACCCATGCCGAGGGAGTAGCTCAACCGAACGAGTTGCCTGCCATTGCAGATTCGGTACAGGAAACTCAGCTCAAAGAAACTGACGGACTACCCACTGCCAGTGTGGACGAGAGCGCCAAGCAATTGATTGTGAATCGGCAGGAAGCGATCGCGACGGGGGCGTTGATCGATGTCACACCTGACGCACAGAAACTCGGGCTGACTTTCCCCGTCACCATTACACGTCCGCTATGGCAAATCGGGATTGCCCCGACTCAAACGTTGTCGGATGAGGAAAAGGCGAATAGGTTGCGCGACATCCTCATGGCATTCCGGCTTAGGCTGTCGAGTCTCGTGACGCTCTCACCACTGATTGATTTTCCGGCCATGCTCGCCCTTCCGCCAGGGACAGTGCCTCAGCCTGTTCCATTATTCGCCTTGATTCAACCAGACGCCAAAAACCAGGCGACCGTGACATTGTTGCTGCCGAACGAAGTCTCGACCACGATCATTCCGATGAACTAATCGTCGTTTGCCCTGGACGATCGGTCCGACACATCCAGCCACCATCTGGTGGCGTTCATGAACCTACAATCGATCCAGAATACCGCCCCCTTGAACTGGGAACTGTAGGGCTTGTAAGGTGACATGTCGGCCTGTTCTCTCACCAAATTTTCCAAGAGGTGTGAGATGAAAAATCAGACCAGCCGATCTCAACCAGCACGTATCTCCTCCGTTCGCTCAATCCTCTTCTTAGCGTTCTATTTGGCAGGATGTTCCAACCTCGTCTTTCAGCCTGCGCCGGTCGTGCCGACGAAGTCTCCGCTTCCCTATTCGGCCAAGATCAAGCTGACAGAAATCGAATCCTACATGGTCAAGCCGGGGGCGACCATGATTGCTGATCCCCGCATCGAGAACCACGTCACCGGAGTCAGCAACTCTCTCGGTTCAGCCAAAAGGGAGTGGGAGAAATCGATTGTCGATTACCTCGCCGCCCGAAAAACCTTCACGTACCTGTCGATAGACAGTCAGACAGACCTAGATCTGTCTATCCGGCTCAACATCTACATCGACCCGGGCGTGCACTTTCAGTTTAACCACGCCTATGTCGCCCGCATCGAAACGGTCCTCACCAATCCTCGAACAGGAGGACTCCATAGTTATCTGGGCGTGGGTAAGTCCACAGGAGATGTAGTCCGCGGCGGGAAAGACGACGACCAGGGCCCGATTAATGCGGCCGTTCAATCCGCGCTGAATGATCTCTTCGGAAAAATCGAGAACGATCCGCTGCTACAACGCTGACACGACAACTCATAGCCCATCATCCTGAACGGTTCGCCAGGCAGCGGACGAGCTCGTGCTCTTCCGACTCCGTCTTCACCTCACCGTTGAGCCGGGCGTCGAGCACCCGATCGAGAATTTTCTTGAAGTGTGGCCCTGGCTTCAATCCCATCGCCTTCAAATCAATACCGGTCAGAACCGGCTTCACATGTTGATAGGTCGTCAGGAACGCGGACACCTGCCGCTTCACCGACTCGCCTTTGCTCTTTGCCATCAGACCCAAGAGCGTTTCCTCGGATAGTCCGGACAGAAGTCGATAGGTTTCTGCCGGTTTTGGCGGAGGCCGTCTTCCAAGCCGTCGAATCACTGCGTGACAATCCACACGAGTCGCTTTGAGCTTGGTGGCTTCCGGCTCAGAAAAGGGGAACCGCTTGAGCACTTCCATCACGGCTCGCTCAGGCAAAACTTCCAGAAGACTCATGAAATACACAAGCCAGACCTCCACCTTCCGATCGAGGTACAGCAGCCGATGCCAATCCACAACCTGCTTGACGGATTCCAATAATGACTCCAAGCGATTGGACCATTCCAGCTTCGGATGGATGAACCGGAGCAGATCAAATTCCGCCAATCGCTTGAGAGCTTGTTTCGGCTCACGTTCGTCCAGCAGCAGTTTCAGCTCTTCCAACAAGCGATGCCCCGACAGCCGATGGAATAAATTCATCTTCACCGCGCCTTCGATAAGGGCGACGGTATCTCGCCCCAAATGAAACCCGAAGCGCGTCTCGAAACGAACGGCTCGGAACACACGGGTTGGATCTTCGACGAAGCTCAACCCGTGCAGGACACGGATGACCTTATCATTCAGGTCACGCTGCCCCCCATAGAAGTCCAATACATCTCCGAAGCCCTTGCCGTTCAAGCGAACGGCCAGCGCATTGATCGTAAAGTCTCGCCGGTACAAATCTTTCTTGATGGAACTCTGTTCCACCGTCGGCAGAGCGGTGGGATACTCGTAGTATTCCGTTCGCGCGGTGGCGATATCGAGTTTGAAGCCATCGGGTAACAGAACGATTGCAGTCCCGAATCGTTCATGGACTTTGACCCGTGCATGCATCATCTCGCCAAGTTTTCGCGCGAAGGCAATCCCATCGCCTTCCACGACGAGGTCCAGATCGAAATTCTCGATACCCAGCAGCAGATCTCTGACACAACCACCGACGACGAAGAGGGAGATATCACATCGATCGGCCAGTTGTCCCGCCTCCTCCAGTATCGCCACAAGATGGCGGGGTAAGCGACTCCGCAGCAAGCCCTTCACATTGCGATGTGGCCCTCCGACCGCGCCCTCAGACGCGCCGGGGTGTGTGATACGCATTTTGGCAGTCTTCAGGACATCATCATGGATAGTTCTCAGCAAGTCTGTCCTGGTGATTACGCCGATGACTTTGGCCCCTTTGACGACCGGCACAAACCGTTGGTTCCGCTCAATCATGATGACTTCAATGTCATGAAACGAAGTGTCAGGTTGCGCGGTATAGGCATCGGTCTGCATGATGTCCTTGACAGCCATCTTGCCGAGCCGGTGAAACAAGGCCTTCTGAATCAGCTCCCGACTGACGAGCCCCGCATAGCGGTCTTTCTCGTCCAGGACTGGAAATACATTAATGCCATAATTCGTCATCCGTTGCCCAGCATCAGTGATCGTGGTGTCTACACCAATCGATTTCACAGGCTGGGTCATGACATCTTGGGCCAACAAGGTGGGCCGATAGTGTGTGGTCAGCAGTTGAACGAGACGCTCTTTGACTTCAGCGAGCGTCTGTCGTTTGACCGTGGCGGCAGCCGCCACCGCATGGCCCCCACCGCCGAACTCACGTGCAATCCAGCCGACATCGATCTCAGGCCTGCGGCTTCTCCCAATCACCTCCACTCGGTCTTCCATCATCACCGCTACGATGACAGCATCGACCCCCTGCATCTCGGCGAGCATGTGCACCACACCGGCCGCTTCCCCGCGACAGCGGTCGATCGTACTCGTCGCCACCAACACCTTTCGGCCTTCTAGGTAATGCACTTCACTGTGCTCTAACAAATCATCCAGCAGCGCGATGGCATCCGGATCAAGCGAGCGACGAAGCGTGTCCGCCACTACATTCAGGTCCGCACCGGCCTCGACGAGAAACGCTCCGGCCTCCAGATCTCGACTGGTCGTCGAGGCAAATGCAAATGATCCGGTTTCTTCATAGAGCCCCAACGCCATCACGGTCGCCTCGAACGGAGTCACAGTAATCTGCCGCCGACGAAGCTGCTCGATGAGAATCGTCGTCGTCGCTCCAACTGGCTGGACCACAGACATCGGAGAACGACCGGCAACCGCGGAACGTTCATTGACATGATGATCGAAGACCACGACTTCGACCGATGGATTCTCAACACAAGATTTGAGGGCACCGATTCGATCAGGATCCTGGGTATCAACTAATACGAGCCTGGTAACTTGGGAGAGGTCGATCTCTTTTAGTTTGCTAATCCCAAGCTCGTGAACGGCGAGAAAGTTGCGCAGGGTCTCCTGTCCACCGGCGGGAAGAACCAGCTTCGCCTCCGGATACAACTTGTGCGCTGCGATCATCGAGGCCAGGCCGTCGAAATCTGCGTTGCTATGTGTGGCAATCACATCCATGTGCGTATTCTAGCAGGGTCTCCTCATGCACGAAATGCCCGATAGGGTCGCAGTTTGAGCCAACCACATTCCAGCAGTCGATGGTTTTTTGCAATTCTCTCCTCACCTTCCTGTTTACGTTTGCCCCGTTCCCTCGGCAAAGAAATAGAACGGCATGGAGAGACTCCCTTTCAGAGAGCGGTTGGGTTTCCCTCTTCCTCGCCCTCATCCATTATCTTCACCCGCTCTCACAGGAGGATTGACATGAAAACTGCGGCGATTCTAAAGGCGGGAAGACTGCAGAACGGATCGACAAATGGATCGCCAGCAGGATCGGCTGGAAGATCGCCAGGCCGATCGCGGCGGTTGCGGCCGGTAAGCGAATCGGGGTAGAAACGAGAGGGCTCACGATAACTGTCGTGAGCCCCTCATCTTTAGCGCTCAGGACGACTTAACCGTTATCGATGCCGCCTGCCTTGGCGGTCGTGCTTCTCACGTGCGATATGACGCGATGCACGATTCTGCGCGGCACCGAGCCTAGCCCGTTCCTTGTCGGTCACCACCCCGTCAGCCTTGGCCCGATTTTCCATTCGATCGATACGATCTTGCTGCCGATCGAGACGATTCGCCTCCCGTTGGTTAAGCTGACCGCTGGCAATCCCCTGATCGATCCGCTGTTCCTGATTCATCTGACGCTGATCGATCACGGGTGTCTCTGCTTGGGCAAAGGCCATCCCGCTCATCAACATCGTCATCCCACTCACTGCGAGCAGTATCTTCTTCATGAATACCTCCTTCAGATGTGGAAGTTAGGTCGTCTTGTCACTTACAACGTCTGTGGCATCTCTCGGTTGACAAGATAACGACAGACACTCGCACAGGCTCATGCCTACCTATCAGGCTATGCGTGAAGCGTCCACTCTTTCATGGATTTACTGAGTTAGACCGGATGGACAAGTCGGCAATTCTCTCAGTCTCGCCCTCGGCCGGAACGGTCAGAGCGCTCGGGCCGATCGAGCCTCTCAGAACGCTCAACGCGCTCTGGCCGATCACTGTGCCCCGACCGATCCGGTCGATCAAGCCGTTCACGACCGCCATCTCCACGCCCGCCTCGATCACCACGGTCGCCGCCGCCGGATCCGCTATGGTCGTCGCGAAACAATCGTTCGCTTCGTTCCCCACGGCTTACCTGTTCGCGAAGACTTTGCAGGCTCGCCCGGCCTTCCTGGAAATCCGATCCTCGTCGCTTCACTTCACGGCTGAGATCGAGCAACTCACTTGGCCGATAGCCTTGCCGCAACCCTTCACCGACCAACGCTGCGCCATCTTTCGACGGGATCTTTCCTTCTTTCATGACCGCCACGCTCTTGGCACCAGCTGCTAACGTCTCCTGCGTGATCTTCTGCTTGCCGTCTTGCGAGAGACGAGTCAATTCCCGTACCTCATCGACGCTGGCCCCGCGAGAGAAGGCTTCGGCCATCATCTCCATGGCACGTTGCCGGTTGCCTTCCGCCACCCCGCGCTGGCTGGCTTCACGCAACACCTCTTGGGCCGATTCAAAATGCGTGACGAGTTGACGCAACACGGGGTCGATGCGTTTCGGCTCGATGCCTTTTGCCAGCCCTTCCTTTACCTTGTTTGCCAGCGGTTCTGCGGGAATCCCTTTCTCACCGGCCCTAGTCACCTGTTCGATGAGTTGATTGACCTCTTCCGTCGCAAATCCCCGCATAGAGCGGAGCCTGCCGATCTCCTCTCGATCTTGCGGCGAGAGACTTTCAGCCAGAGCAGGCCCCGCTCCGTAGAGAAGCGTCCCGGCAAGTACAAAATGACTGACTGTGTGTCGAATCAACATGTGCCTACCTGACCACCACAATGCCGTTGGTCTGGCCAAACCCATCCTTTACAAAGTCCTCTGCCAACGGAGGCGCCATCCAGATTTTCCCATCGACCAGGTACATGAACGTGTGTTCTCCCTGAGGCAACAGCACTACCACCGACCAGAGCCCATTCGATCCAAGCGGAGTCATTCGATGCATGGTGGAGGACCACCCATTGAATGAGCCCACCAATGCCACCGACTTTGCCGCCGGCGCGGAAATGACGAACCGCATCCCGCCCGCGACGGACTTCGGCATCTCCGGCTTGAGCGTGGCCGCACAGGCTGAAAGCCACAGCAGCAAGCTCGCCGTCAACAATACTCGCATTACCGTGCCCACCAGCGGCAGGGTACCGAAGGTCACACGATGATGCAAGGGACTCTACGTACTGTTTATAGCGTGGCGACATCAAGCACCGCATTGTGCGCACCGAATCCATCTGTGGCTTCTTCAGTGGCAAGCGGATCGGCGATCCATTGTTTGCCGTCGATCACAAACATATATTGATACCGGCCCGGCTTAAGTGGAATAGTCGCGGTCCACATGCCGCCGTCCGACCGTTCCAACGGTGTCTGAGCCGCATTCCACCCGTTGAAGTCCCCTGCGACCGACACCGACCGTGCTCCCGGCTGCAGCAGGACCAATCTCACAAACACCGTTGGCTCCCGCTCCACATTTGCGGCAATCGTCTGCGCGGGAGCGTTCGCGATCGGCACTTCCACGACTCGTTCCGGTATCAACCTGATCAACCCCGCCACAGCCACCATGGCGACGCACACTGCCGCCATGGCGCTGGCGAAGTTCCATTCCAGCGTCCGTGGCGTGGTAACGGCCGCCCACAGACGATCCCACGAACTGAGGGATGGCGGGGCCACCTTGGCTTTCAACTGACTGAAGAACCCGGCCGACGGAACGATTCTCGGCAATTGAGTTGCCTCTGCAATCACCATTTCAAGATTGAGCCAGCACCGGCGCAGCGCAGGATCGGTATCCACCGCCTGCAGAAACGCAACCCGCTCCTCCGGCGTCAAATCGTGATCCAAGAATCGCTGGACTAAGAGATCCTGTTCATCCATAGGACTCACCGAAATTTGAGACCGTCCCCGCTACCGAGTCGGATTCAGTTCCGCCAGTTCCCGGCTGAGCTGGACCCGCCCTTTGTAGACCCGCATTTTCAACGTGTCGCGGTTCACTCCAAGAATCTCCTCCATCTCCTCATAACTCAACCCTTCGACATGCTTCAGCACGAAGGCTTCACGATAGAGCGTCGGCAAGCGCTGAATCGCCTGTTCCAACTCCTGTACGACCTGCTGCTGCGACAACAATTGCTCCGGCGTGCGCTCTTCGGCCACATGGGCATCAATCATCTCATCGACATCCACGTCCTGCTGACCCTGCCCCGGCCGCTTGACCCGCAGCCAATCTTTGCACTTGTTCGCTGCAATTCGGTACAGCCAGGTTGAGAACTTTGCATCAGCCCGGAACGTCGGCAGCGCCTTGAACGCGGCCAGGAAGGTCTCCTGTGCCAAGTCCTCTGCTTCTGCCCGATTCCCCACCATCCGATAAGCCAAATTGACAATCGCTGAAGCGTGCCGATCAATAAGTTCCCCGAACGCCTGATGATCCTGCTTCAGGCTGCGCGCCACAAGTTGCGCATCTTCGGGCCCTTCACGTCGATCCAGTGGCATGCTTAGGCTCCAATCACCCTGGCTCGATGCCACAGGACTGTCTACTTTGGCCTACTTGTCTCATTAGACGAATCGGAAGACAGCGCGTAAACAGCCTCAAAAGAGGTAAAAACGGCTAGAAGCGGTAGCTGGTGCCGACCGAGACCACATAGTCCGGTGCTCCATTCGAGACACCGACCGTTACGCCTGCGTTGAACCGCCATGCCGGTGAGGCTTTGTAGTTTGCCGCAAACAAGAAATCCCTCGGGTTAACTAATCCGGGAACAAGCGCGCGATACTCTTCGAAATACACACTTACCAACAAATCCTTGGTGATATAGTACCCGGCTCCCACGTCGTACCAATATTGATTCCGCAGCACCAATCCGTCTGGATTCCCGATGAAGTTGTAGCCGCCGTCGAGAAAGGCGATCCACTTCTCGCCAATCAGCTTGGACATTTCCACTCCGTAGCCGTGATCGAACGCACCGGTTCCAAGTCCTTGACTGGCGTTGGCGGTTGGAAATTTCATGCGAGCAGTCAGAGCAATGAGCGGAACATAGTCCTTTTCTTCGACGACGTAATACCGCCCCCTCAGAATAATGTCGCCGAGACCGACCGTTGTGACTTTCTGACCCTCATCGCGCCCTGTCAAACAGGAACCCTTGCCTTTCCCTTTGTTGCTGCACTCCGTTGTTTGATTATTGTTCCCTTGCCCGCTATTATCAACGCGGATAGGGTTTCCACCTACCAATGTCGTGCGTCCATCTGTCATCGCCGCAACAAATGGAATCACGAGCGTGATATCTCCATCTTTGAACAACCTACGAAACGAGAGGGGCGCATATAAGAAACTGCTCGTCGTATTCGTCCCGAAATTCCCACTGCTGTAGCTCGGTGTCGATCCAATCTGCCAATTTCGATCAGGCGAGGGCGGCCCTTTATCGAGCGCATCCGCCGCGTAACCTTCTATCACCCAAAATCCAATTACCACCACCCCGATCAGCACCTTCGCACATTTCCATACCATTAATCCTGATTTCCTTTCCGCGATTTGCCACCCGGAAACCAACCCAAAAATTTCTCCACCTTAGCTATGGACCGATGGGAGTGCAACTCTCCAGAGGCCAACCTAATAACGCAGCGGCGCTGAGACGATCTCAGCGCCGCTGCAAAGTCACAACACAATACCTGTAGAAGTCTAGTGCCTACCAGCCCGTTCCGGCCTCTCCGGGCGCTCCGGTCTCTGAGGCCTCTCTGGGCGTTCAGGCCGCTGCGGCCGTTCCATTCGTTCCAGCCTGTTTGGCCGGTCCATCTGGGCCATGCGGGCATTGTCTCGCCCCTGCTGGCCATGCTCGCCAGCAACTTGATCGGCTCGATCAAGGCCCCGAAGTTCACCACCTGCATTCGACTGGCGATCCTCTCGACGATCTTCACGCCTATCAGCCCGATCCTCCCGTCGGTCCTCCCTCCGATCAAGCCGGCGGTCTTCGCGTCGATCTTCTCTTCGGTCTGCCCTTCTATCTTCGCGGCGATCTTCCTGACGGACATCGCCGATCTGGGCTAGCAGCACGTCGTCACGGTCCCGTTTTCCCCTGTGATCGCGGCCGTCCCGATCTCGACCGCTATGGAGTGATCCAGAACCACTGTTCAGAGATCCCCGTCCGCTATTGACTGAACCGGGCCCTCGATTGTCAAGCCGCATTGTCTGTTCTTCAGATGGACCATTAACTTGACCCGCTGCCGATGAGGCAGCAATCGATAGCCCCGCGATCGCTCCCAACATGATTTCCTTCCAACTGATTCCTCGTCGATGGTTCATAGTGATCTCCTTGTGTGAGGTAATTCACAGCCGTCAATCTTCATCTTCAATCTCCGCTTCCCGCCACGTTACCACCGCGCCGTTCAATCGTCCCTGTATTTTCACCAGCGTTCCCTCCTTCACAACATTGAAGAAGGCTGCGCGGCCGATCGGCTGATCGTTGAGTCCCTCAAAGTCGTCATCGGCGAATGCCGCCGTATTCACCGTGACCCCGAGGATTGTCAGGTTAGGGGCAACCACAGGCCCTTGCAGAGGTCCTTGGAGATCCACATCATCGTCTGCTGATCTCTGCTCGACGCGGGTTGCGACTAGGGTATTCGTTCCTGTCGTGCGGCCCCGCACCCGCACATGGGCCCCGGGAGGCAGATCGTTCAAGCCGGTGACGGTTCCACCACCGTTGGCCTTGAATTCCGTCTGGCTGTTCACGGTGACCGCCAAACCCGGCAGCCCTGTGATGGTGAATCGGTTGTTGCCGACATCGCGTGTCGCGATATCACCTTCCAGCCTTGCACTTCCATGGAACTTCACGTGCTTCGCTATCAAGATGCCGTTCGCCAATCGGCCTTCTGCCGACAGTTTCGCTCCTACAACGATCTCGTCGATCGTTCCGCCTCGGAACTCCGTCGCCGAAGTTGTCTGGACATGGGTCGTCCCAATGAAGAAATCGCCAAGGCCCAACACCTGCGTTACGAACCCTTCGACTTCGAATTCATCCACATTGTTGCCGACGCCATGATTCTCCGGCTCGACCTTGATGGCAATGAGGGTCGTCGTTCCAGAGTTGAAGGTCGTTCCTTTGACTTCCACAAACAAAGTATCCCAGTTGCTGCCGCTCGGAGTGGGCATGTCGTTGATGATCGCCCCGGCATAGTTCACCGTGAGGTTGCCGATGCGGAAGGTCGTTGTTCCAGCTGAATGGCTGCTGATGAACCCCCGGACTTCCGGTGTCACCCCGGCTAACTTTTTCTCGATGAATGTCGCCTGGATGACCCCGTTGGGACGAACGTGGCCGTTGACTTCGACGTTATCGGTGCCAGCCACAAGGTTCAGGATGTTTTGTCCCGGAATGTTGTTGTCGATGATCGTGGTACTGTCGACTAAGACTGTCTGCCCCAGCACAACTAGACCTAAGCCGTCCGCCGCCACCGATTGCACCAACCCCTCGACTGCATCCTCTTGCCGCACTGAACTGGCCAACCGCTGATTGCCGTTAAACGAGCCGATCACCGTGACTGTCATACCACGCTTGAGATCGCCCTGGCCCTTGCCCAATTCCCCATCGACCGTGAATTGCGCACTATTCGTTTCGAACCTCTTCCCATTGACGAACACGCTGCCAAAGCCAGTGATTGTACCGGAGGCCGATGCCGACCCACTCCCGGCTCCACTGGCAGATACTGAGGGCGCCCCTTCGCTACCGCAGCCGCCGAGTATACCGACCAATCCGACCACTCCAAGAAGATTGAACAGAATAGATGACCGTCCCATGGAAATACCCCCTGGCTAAGAAATGAAGGTTATGATTTTCGTTTTGAATGATCGTCCGTCGACAATCCCGCAGGTTGCGGCATGTCGGACAACAGGTCCGCCGACCAAGCAACATGAGCCGGACACCATTGCCATACACCCAATGTGATAATCCGTGTCAGTCCACTGGGAATGCAGGCTGTGCGATTCACCACCACGTCACGATTGACAATGCGGGTCGAGGTTCCGCACCGATTCAGGTAGGATTCTCCGCTGATTTTATGGAGGTCGAAATGGGGCACGAAGAAGGCAACCACCGGCACCGGCAGCACTGCAATTGAAGAATCGTCCGCCCACTCGCTGCCGGCGCAATGGCCGTCCAATCCAGCAGTCCGCTTCACGTCGTCGCGCACCAGTGTGGACGTACAGCCAGACAGGAGCAGAGTGAGAGAAAGGATAAGCGCACTTGTTTTTGAATGAACCAATCGCATAAACCCCTCCTTCCGGCCTCATCTGATGGGTTAGACGGGGAAGAGGGGGAAAGGTAAACAGGAAAAGTAGGTGGCTTAACGCACGTCCTGGAAGAACGTGCGAGGCAGAGTCGGAAGGCGGAACTCGACATGCAGGATGATTAGGAGGACGCGCAGAAAGCTTCGCCATACGCCCATTTTCAAGAACTTGCGAGAATCGGTCACAACCGATGGAGAGAGCAGACGCGGCTCGGTCATCCTGATAAGCTTCTCGCAGAAGGCGACATCTTCGAGAAACGGTTGATTTGGGAATCCTCCCAGCTGCTCGAACAAAGATCGCCGAACGAAAAGGGCTTGATCGCCATAGATAATTCGGCTGCGGATGCAGCGGAAATTATCCAGGAACGAGATCACCTTCAGCCGCCAATCGTCTCCAGAAAATCGATGCATGAACCCGCCAGCCTGAACCGTGTGATCGGCCTCCATCTCATTCAGTCGCTGGATCGCTCCAGCCGGCAAGACCGTATCGGCATGAAGAAAGAGGAGCCAGTTGCCGGTAGCCTCCTTTGCTCCGGCATTCATTTGCGATGCGCGGCCCTTGGGAGCCGTCAGAAGTCTACGTGATGGGTGAGGAGTAAGAGGTGCGGGGTATCCTGAGAAACGGAATTCTGCGAGCACGGCGTGTGTGCGATCGGTGCTGCCGCCGTCGACCACAGTGACATCGTAATCACCAGGTTGCGCAAACAACGCGCGCAAGGTGTTCGGCAACGCCTTTTCTTCGTTGAAGGTAGGAACGATGACGGAGACCATATGCCCAGCCGTCAGCTTTCAGCGATCAGTTCTTCGGCAATTACCATTGACTGATTACTGGCCGCTGATCGCTCCTCCTCTCTCAGCCACTCCGGTAGAAACTTTCGGACATCGTTTGCCCAAGCCGTTGGGTCTTCGGCAATCGATTCGAACAGGTCGCTCAAGGTCAGCACCATCTGGTCCGTCAGCACAAGATAGTCCTGGGCGCGGCAGCGTAACCTCTCAGCATCGATCCGTCCTTCGGCCATCGCCCGTTCGAGCATGCGCCGGCCGAATCCATGATGGGCTTCCTCTTGCTGGAGTAAAATTCGCCGGAGCCGACCGAACGGTGCGGCTCGCTTGACTAACCCCTCTTCGATACGGGTCAGAATCGCTTCGCCTAATCCTTCAAGAATGACCTGCTCAGCCAAAAACGTTTCCAGCAGGTCCTGACTGGCCAATGCCTCATTAAGAATTGCGCGGTACTCTTCGAGCGCGGGCAGAAACGGCGTATCGCCCAGATGCTTCGGCGCGAGCCAGGCAATGGCTCCCTGGAAGACCAGTGCATGTGCCGCCTCTTGACGAGCCTGGCTCAGGAGAAAGCGCCGCGACCCGAGATCCGGTGCCAGGGCCGCCTGAGTCTTGGCGCACTCGTGCGCCATCCGCTCGCCACATTCGAGAAAGGTCAGCAGCCGCGCGAGCGGTATTTTTTCGCCTGAATGGATCAACATATCGGCCTATTTCGGCGGCGTCCCGTTCAGGCTCCAGTCGTAGTCGAGGAATTCAATCCGGTACCGCATACCCGCAAGGTCCTGCGCGAGGTCCGGGTCAGCCACGTACTGGGCGACGTACCGTGCCAACGATCCCCCCTGGGCCTCGAAGTCTTCGGTGAACCAATCGAAGATCTTCGAGAGGTAGGCGATCTTCTTCTCGCGATCAAAGCGATTCTTGGTCGGATCATTGATGAACTCTCGGGCGACGTGATCGAGTTGCCCGTTCAACCGCGCACCCTCATAGGTCCAGGGCTGCAACTTGGGACATGATGTCGACGCGCAGACAATCGCAAAGTGGATGCGCGGTTCATGGAACTGAGCGATGAGAATCTTCCGCTCCAAGTCATAGAGATTGACGAATTTTCCTCCAACACGGTGGTCGCGTCCAATAAAGTAACGATAGCGGCCCATGAGGGTGTCGAGAGTACCGCCGTCCAGAATACCCTTGATGGCATAGGCATTGTACGCGTTGATCCAGAAAGCCAATCGATCCTCACGGAGTAGGCTATTCGGGTCGACGCGATCCAACTGGTCAAGATACTGCGAGAAGCGCCGGTCCATCTGGATGACAGAATAGTTCACCTGTCCGTTATGCACGTGGGTCCGCACCACCGTGTCGAAGACCTGATGTGAGAACTCGGCAGGAACGAGGGGCCCGGTCGGGCTGAACGACGTCGGCACGCTCGAGCAACCTGCCAGAACTAGCAATGCACCGGTCACGCCCCACCACATGACAAGCGCTCTCCCCTTCACCATGACACCGCTGTTCGCCAGGCCGTGATCGGGTGCCGGAGAACCGACCCGATGATCCGACCATCCAGCCTGTTGCAGGATGACCGATCGGAACAATCACGAATTTGCTGTCGATCAAACCGCCCGAGTATTTCGCTGAGCGAGGATTGGAGCAGGTTCCCCGCATCAGGCAAGGCCAAACAGGGCGCCACATTGCCAGACGCATCGATCGCAATGCTGTAGCGCCCCGCATCACAGGGCTTGAGTGTTCCTCCACGCAACCATGTCACGTTATCCTTCGTGTATTGCCGAAGATAGCCAGGGGGTAGTGCATCCTCCGCCAGCAATCGTTCGAAGACCAGACTCGCCTTCTGACGCTCAAATATCAACTCGTGGTCTTGCTTCCCATAGAGCCCCACATCCCAATGGTAGGCACCCACCACCGGCAAAAATCCTCGCTCCCGAGCGAATCGGACAACATCAGGCACCTCATCCCGATTGATTTCGCTGACGATGCAGGTGATGAACTTCGGACGGCGATAGTGCCTTAAGAGTGCGAGCCCTGCAAGCACCTGATTCAACTGATCGGCGCCACGGATGCGCTGATACCTGACGCGATCCAGAGTGTCGAGGCTGATTGACATCGATACTGAAAGGTCGTCGAACCGCTGAACAAGATCCGGTGTCAGTTTGGTACCGTTTGTGATCAGAGTCACATGAAATCCGATCTCAACAAGATCTTTAAGGACTTCTGGCAAATCACGACGCAACAATGGTTCGCCTCCCTGCACAAACACAAATCGCAGTCCGTCTCGATAGAGGCCCGTGAAGACTCCCTGGATCTCCTCACGCGTCATTTCATACCGCCCTAGGTTCAGCGGCAGTTTGCAGTACCCACAAGATGAGTTGCAACGGAGGCAGGCTTGAAAG
>FRDC01004600.1_pt3 | contig 32485 bp, 30 predicted proteins | sample 1106171 | NCBI WGS metagenome assembly FRDC01 (sample SAMEA3930566, study PRJEB13176) | freshwater metagenome | biome: Drinking water system; feature: drinking water; material: water | place: Singapore | collected 2014-12-20 | reverse complement strand
GAGCGCCTCGCCCGTTCTCGCGTCATAGCCGCGCTCATCGACACCAGAGCCTTTCCAAACGATCTGTCGTCCAACTCGTTTAAAGGAAAGCTCGCAGAACTCGCGAACCGAATGCGCCTCACCTGTTGCGAGAACATAGTCATCGGGCTGAGACTGTTGAAGCATCAGCCACATACCGCGCACGTAATCGCGCGCATGTCCCCAGTCTCTCTGCGCATCGAGATTTCCCAAATACAGACAGCTTTGTTCGCCAGCCGCGATCGCGGCGACGGCGCGCGCGATTTTTCGGGTTACAAACGTCTCGCCGCGAATCGAACTTTCATGGTTGAAGAGAATTCCGCACGAGGCGTGCATTCCGTAAGACTCGCGATAGTTCACCGTGATCCAATGCGCGTAGAGCTTGGCTGCGCCGTAAGGGCTGCGCGGATAGAACGGCGTTTTTTCTGACTGCGGAGTTTCTTGAACTTTGCCGTAGAGTTCAGAGGTCGAGGCTTGGTAAAAGCGAACTCGATCTGTCATCTTGAGAATACGAATTGCCTCAAGGAGACGAAGTGTGCCGAGCGCATCTGAATTCGCCGTGTACTCGGGAGTTTCGAAACTGACGGCGACGTGGCTTTGCGCTCCGAGATTGTAGATCTCATCCGGTTGAACTTCTTGAATGATTCGAATCAAGTTCGTTGAATCTGTGAGATCGCCGTAATGGAGGAAGAGCTTCGCGCTGGGATCGTGTCGGTCCGTGTACAAGTGACTCAGGCGACCCGTGTTGAAAGATGAAGAGCGACGTTTGATGCCGTGTACGACGTAGCCTTTTTCAAGTAAGAGCTCGGCGAGAAAAGCTCCGTCCTGGCCAGTCACGCCAGTGATTAATGCGACTTTGCTCATCAGGATGGTCTCCTATGATATGCGGGTCATTATTGGGGCGAGCGTCGAAGTTATGTTGAAAAATTGGAACTAACAACTCTGATTTTCATAGCAACTAAATGACGGCTGGAGTCCCATATCGTGATTTGTGCGGCGTGCTAGGCCGATCGGACACGTTTAAGACTCTTGTTCCTGAGATCGAACTGTCCTTAGCTTTTCGCCGAGGAACCAAAACAGAGTGAAGAAAAAGAAAATGCGAATTGGAAACGAGTGCCGATAGTCCATGCCTGCAAAGGTGAACATCAAGAAATTCTGCGCCCAAAAAATGATGACGATGGCGGAAGCGGCCTTCAATGCGAAACTCCGCTCCCAAAAGCTCTTAAGGCTTAAAAACAAAGTGGTGAGTCCTAACACCAGTAAGAGCAATCCTTCGAAATGAAGGCGAAAATCTTTAAGATTTTCGATTTTCCAAGGACGCGAGATCCAAAAGGTCGAAAACACTGAGGCTCTGTGTTTGTACCATTGGGCCGAATTGGTCATGAGTGTCGTTAAGGCCGAATCACGCAAAACCTTAAATGGCGTTTTTTCTGGCCCTCCGGCCTTTTCAATGATTCGGCAGAGATCGGGGTTGGCGATGCACGCGCTATTGCCGCCGATGATGTACTCGGGCAAGCGTTGTGTGGGTAGCCAGAGATTGTTGAATGTCATGCGAACGTGGGCGGGGCCCATGCCGAAGTCTCTGACTCCCTCACTCTTGGCGTTTCTGACCTTCCAATAGCCGGTCGACAAAACCAAAATGAGCAAAGCCCCGACCGTATGTTGCACTCTTCGCTTGGAGCCGACCTCTTTCACTGTCGACCAAAGCTCCATTGCTCGATCGGCTATGCGCTTTTGCGATTTTCGCGACACCAGTTGAACGAGAGAGCGGCCAATGAGCCCAGCAAAGGGCGCGAGAGCGATGGCCGCAAGTCCGCCGAAAATCATTAAGCCTTGCGTGTCGAAGTAGACTCGAACGTACGTCGCCAGCGCCATGCATCCAACCGCGAGATAGATATCGCGCGTCCGTTGCTTCTGAATCCAGAAGTTCAGGAATGCAAAGCTCATCATCATGAAGGGCATGCTTTTGGATTCGGAAAAGCACGTTCCTACGCCGAGACTCCAATCTCGATTCGTTGCCATCAGCCAAAACGAGTTAACCAAAAGAAAGCGAAGCCATGGATTGCGCGGAAACTTGAGGCTCTCAAAGACCAGATAGAGGGCTAAGCCCCAAAGGCAAATACTGAAAATCAGCGACGAAATCATTAAATTTGACTCACCGAAGAGCTCGATAAGGACCCCCCATATTATCGAGGTACCTGGGGGGAACGCCATTGGGTGCCAAAGACTCGCAAAGTTGCGATGATTGATCCAATGGCGCGCCATCTCTAGGTAATACTGGGGGTCTCCGCCAAAGACGCGAGCCATCTCGTCGGGATGAGATTTCAGGTTGAGCACAGTGGGCATGTCTTCGAGTGGCCAAAACCACGCAACAACCGCCGTGACAGAAATGAACGCGGCGAGCAATCCTGTTTTCTTGAGGATCTTCAAAAGCATCAAGGGCTCCGTGTGAGTCAACTTGACTGTCTGCCAGTGCCGTCGATTGAACGTCAACAGGGGATCGTGTTTCCAGGTCACTGATGCGATGCGAAGCAGGGTAAATGTTCGAGTTCGCCGATCTCAGATATCGGTGTTCAGAAATCCGCTCCTGTTTTGAGAAAGGCTTGTCAAGACGCCGGAGTTTTCACTTGCCTTTGTGCGCCAACTCCAGGATTTTTCAGCTTTGGAAAACAGCATGAAAATCGAAAGCTCGGCGCGCCGAATCAGATGCCTGGGTTGAGAGATTTTGGGTGGCGGTACCGCCGTCCCTCGAATGTGAATTTCCCAAAAGAGTTTTCAACGACATTCGTCGTTGGACAGGACCAAACGAGAAGGAAAAATCCGCTCATGTCGAACGAAAGCAAGGCTCAGAGTACGAACACACGACTTAACGATCGCTTTTCAAAACAAGGTTGGTGGGACCTGTACCGCAAGATTCTTCTGGTGCGGCTTTGCGAAGAAAAAATCTGCGCGGATTATTTTAAAGACCAGATGAAAACGCCCGTACACCTTGGCATCGGCGGCGAGGCGATTTCGGCGGGCGTTCATCACTGCTTGCCCAAAGGGACCAAGTATTTCGGCACCTATCGCAATCATGCCATCTATCTTGCGTGCACGGACGACACCGACACTTTTTTTGCCGAAATGTTCGGGAAAGTTACAGGCTGCGCCAAGGGAAAAGCTGGTTCAATGCATCTGAGTGCGCCAGAGCACGGACTTGTGGCCACGTCGGCTGTCGTGGGCACCACAATCCCGCTCGCTGTCGGCTCTGCGCTGGCGGAAACAATGAAGGGCGGCGACGATCTTTCGGTCGTCTTCTTTGGCGACGGAGCGATGGAAGAAGGCGTGTTCTATGAGAGCCTGAACTTTGCGTCGCTCAAAAATCTGCCTGTTTTGTTTGTCTGTGAAGACAATAGCCTCGCAATTCACACGCACCGTCATGACCGAACCGGATGGAAGTCAACTCGCGATCTGGTCAGCGGATTCAACTGCCTCTACGCCGAAGGGGATGGAACGGATCTCACCGACGTCGCGGCGAAAACTCAGGACTTGGTGAAAGTCATGAAAGAGGAAAATCGACCCGGTTTCTTGAACCTCACATACTTCCGTTTCTTAGAGCACGTCGGCCCTCAAGAAGACTTCAAATTTGGCTATCGTCCAAAGCCCGACAGCGCGGTGGAGCGATTCGACCCGCTGCTGAAGGCCGAAGCTTTCTTGAAGGGAATCGGCTTCACCGAAAAGGATTTCGTCGCACTTCGTGAAGAGCTCGTTGAGCGAATCATCAAGAGTGTGGCGGCGGCAGAAGAGGCTCCGTATCCGGGTCCTGCTGAATTGTACATGGATGTGTGGGCGAGCGATGGTCCCAGGGGGAATATGTGAAGCAGCTCAACCATAAACTCATGGACAACAACATCACCCGTGAGGATCTCGATTGTTTGATCGAGTTCCTGAAGGGTGAGCCGATTCTCACTCAGAGTGAGAATGTGAAGGCGTTTGAAGCCGAGTGGTCGGGTTGGCTCGGCACCAAGTACAGTATCTTCGTGAATTCTGGTGCGTCGGCGAACCTTTTGACGATGGCGGCGATTCGTCATCTCTATGGACCAGGAGAAGTGATTGTACCCACACTCACATGGGTTTCGGATATCTCGTCTGTTCTGCAAAATGGTTTTAAACCAGTTTTTGTTGATATCGATGAGAAGCATCTCGGTATGGACACAGACGAGGTGATTTCGAAGCTCAACGAGAAAACGAGGGCGGTTTTTCTTACGCACGTCCTTGGCTACAATGCTCTGACCGATAAGCTGATTGAGGAATGCAAGAAACGCGGTATCCCGATCATCGAAGATGTCTGCGAATCGCACGGCGCGACTCATAACGGCCGGCGCTTGGGCTCAATAGGTTTTGTTTCGAACTTCTCGTTTTATTACGCTCACCACATGTCGACGATCGAAGGCGGCATGGTTTGCACGAACGACGAAAAGTTTTATCAAACGGTTCGCATGTTGAGATCGCATGGGATGACGCGCGAGTCGACGTCTCAGGAATTGAAAGAAAGCTACTGGCGTGAGTTTCCGGATTGTAATCCCGAGTTCATCTTCGCATACCCCGCGTACAACGTTCGCTCGACTGAACTCAATGCGGTGATTGGTCGGAACCAGTTGAAGAGACTCGACCGAAACAATGAACAGCGCACTGTTAATTTGAAGATCTTCCTCGAGAATCTCGATGATTCTAAGTATCGCACCGATTTCGCGGTGGAAGGCTCTTGTAACTATGCTTTCACGCTCGCATTGAAAAAGCCCGATCATGAATTCGCAAAGCGTCTCATCGCGGCGATGAAGGAAGCGGGAATCGAGTATCGCCGGGGAATGTCTGGCGGCGGCAATATGCTTCGACAGCCCTTTTTGAGGGGGCATGTCGGACACGAAGAGTGGAAGAAATATCCGAAGGTGGATCATGTTCATTTCTTCGGGTTCTACATCGGTAACTATCCTGGACTTTCGAAAGAGCGCATTCTCGAAATCTGCGAAGTCCTCAATTCAGTGAAGTGAGAGAAGAGGAATCAATGGGNNACAATGGGTGAATCAAAAAAAGTCATGCAGTTCCGTGAAGCCCTTGCGCTGGCGCAAGCCGAAGCAATGCGCGAAAATCCGGCCGTCTTTGTCTATGGACTAGACGTTCCAGATCACAAGTCGATCTTCGGAAGCACCAAAGGCTTAGTCGAGGAGTTCGGCCCGAAGCGTGTCTTCGGTACGCCGCTCTCGGAAGACGCCATGACGGGTATCGCACTTGGCGCCGCATTGAACGGAATGCGGCCGATCCACGTTCATATTCGCGTCGACTTCTTGCTACTGGGCATGAACCAGATCGCGAATATGATTTCGACCATTCGCTATATGTCGGGCGGCACCGTTAAGGTTCCGATCGTGTTTCGCGCGGTGATTGGCCGCGGTTGGGGCCAAGGGCCGCAGCATTCTAAGACACTGCACTCGTTTTTTGCGCACATCCCGGGAATCAAAGTCGCCATGCCGACGACGTGCCAAGACGCCTATAGCATGCTGAAAGCCGCGATCAACGATGACGACCCTGTCGTTTTCATCGAGCATCGTTGGCTCTATGACATCGTTGGTGAGGTGGATACTTCCAAGACTGAAAAGCTCGGAGAAGCCATCGTTCGCCGGCCAGGTAAAGATCTGACGATCGCATCGACGAGCTGGATGACGGTCGAAGCGTTGAAGGCGGCCGATATTCTCGCGAAGTCGGGCGTTCAAGCCGAAGTCGTCGATGTGCGATCGATTTATCCGCTGGATCAAAAGACGATTCTCGATAGCGTTAAGAAAACGGGTCGTCTGCTCGTGGCCGACTACGATTGGGTTTACTGTGGATTCGGTTCCGAGCTCGCTGCGATTGCTAGCCATGAATGCTTTGGTCAGCTGCGCGGCCCAGTCGAAAGGCTTGGATTCGAGCATGTTCCGTGTCCGACGACGCGTCCGCTTGAAAATCAGTTCTATCCTTCTGCCGAGAAGATCATCCGCGTCGCAGAAAAGATGCTGCAGAAGGCACCCAGAGATTTGTCTGACGAGAATTTCTACTCTTATGAGAACAAGTTTAAAGGTCCGTTTTAATCGCCATTGAACAGCAGAGAGGGGCTACTGGTGACGATGAAGAAATCTGAAAACTCGATTGACGTGCTCATCATCAACCCGAGCGCGCTCAGCAGTATTTATCAGTCGCTGAGCAGTGAGCTTGCGGCGATTGAACCGCCGATTTGGGCTGGCCTTATTGCCAACCATTTGCGGGCCAAGGGGCGCTCGATTCATTTGATTGATGCCGAGGGTAGCGGGCTTACGGTCGACCAAACTGTTCGGCAGTCGGCTGAAGTCGAGCCGCGACTCACTGTGATCGTGGTTTACGGTCAGCAGCCTTCGGCTTCGACTCAAAATATGCATGCGGCGCACATTCTCTGTGACACGTACAAGGCCGCATATCCTGAGCGCAAGGTTCTCTTGGTGGGTGGCCACGTTTCGGCGCTTCCCGAGCGTACATTGCAAGAAGAGAAAGCCGATTTCGTTTGCCGCGGAGAAGGTCCGTACACGATCACAGGTCTTCTCGATATCAATATGGACGACCCGAGCCAGTACAAAAAAGTTCAGGGTCTCTACTGGCGCGAAGGTGATCAGATCGCGCACGCGGAGCCGGGTTCAACGATTCCCCAGGCGCAGCTCTCGACAGAGCTCCCGGGTATTGCGTGGGACTTGCTCCCGATGAAGAACTATCGTGCGCACAACTGGCACGCGTTTGGTCACATCAATGAGCGCTCGCCCTATGCTTCGATCTACACGAGCTTGGGTTGCCCGTTCCGTTGCACATTCTGCTGTATCAATGCTCCGTTTGGTGGCTCGAGCTTCCGTTACTGGGAGCCCGAGTTCATGATCAAGGAATTCGATACGCTGGCACTTAAGTACGGCGTGAAGAATATCAAGATCGCAGACGAAATGTTCGTCTTGAAACAAGATCACTTTTTAAAACTCGCGAACTTGATGGCGGAGAGAAATCACGGCTTCAATATCTGGGCTTACTCGCGCATCGACACCGTGAAGCCGCAGTTCCTTGAGCCGCTGAAAAAAGCCGGTGTGAACTGGCTCGCCCTCGGTATCGAATCGGGATCGAAGCATGTTCGTGACGGCGTGACCAAAGGCCGCTTCGGTCAAGAGGACATCCGCTCGATCGTTCGTCAGATCAAAGACGCCGGCATCAACGTGATCGGCAACTACATCTTCGGTCTTCCGGACGATAACTACGAGACCATGCAGGACACCCTCGATCTCGCGCTTGAGCTCAATTGCGAGATGGGGAACTTCTATTCTGCGATGGCGTATCCGGGATCAAAACTCTACACGATCGCGCTCGAAAAGAACTGGGCGCTTCCGGATTCGTGGTTGGGCTTCTCGCAACATGCGGTTGAAACGCTTCCGCTTCGCACCGAGTTCCTTTCGGCCGGCGAAGTGCTCGCGTTCCGCGACAAAGCATTCCAGGTTTACTTCAATAGCCCGAACTACCTGAAGCTTGTGAAGGATCGCTTCGGCGACGATACGCTCAAGCATATTATGGAAATGACCAAACACAATCTGACCAGAAAGAACGCCTCTCCTCTGCAGGTCGAGCCGGTGTTCCGTATGGCAAAGCCCGACAACAGCCAGATGAATGAGGTGCAAGCATGAATTACCTAATCACCGGCGGCGCCGGCTATATCGGTTCGGCATTGGTCCCGATGCTTTTGGCAAAAGGACACAAAGTGACGGTTGTCGATAACTTCATGTACGGTCAGACGCCGCTCTTGGATGTCTGTCATCATGAGAATCTCGAAATCATTCGCGGTGACGTTCGCAACCACGACATGATCGTGCCGCTTGCGAAAAAAGCCGATGTGATTCTGCCTTTGGCATGCCTTGTGGGCGCGCCACTCTGCAAGCAGGATCCAGTCGGCGCTCGCACCATCAATCACGACGCGATTAAGATGCTTCTCGAGATCAAGTCAAAAGATCAGGTCATGATCTTCCCGTGCACGAATAGCGGCTACGGCGTCGGTGAAGAGGGTTTGCATTGCAACGAGAAGACGCCGATGCGTCCGGTTTCGCTCTACGGCCAACTTAAAGTCGATATCGAAAAAATGCTTCTCGACTCGGGCCATGTCGCGACTTTCCGTTTTGCGACCGTTTTTGGCGTCGCACCTCGCATGCGCTTGGATCTCCTCGTGAACGATTTCGTGTATCGCGCGGTGAATGATCGCTTCGTCGTGCTCTTCGAAGCGCACTTCAAGCGAAATTACCTGCACGTTCGCGACGCGGCTCGTGCGTTCATTCACGGCGTAGAGAACTTTTCGAAGATGAAGGGTGAGCCGTACAATGTGGGTCTCACTGAGGCGAATATGTCGAAGGCTGAGCTCTGCGACGCCATCAAGAAGCATATTCCGAACTTCCACATCTTGATTTCGGAAGTCGGAGAAGATCCGGATAAGCGCAACTACATCGTTTCGAACGAGAAGATCGAGGCGACAGGTTTCCGCTGCGAGAATTCGCTCGACATGGGCATTCGCGAGCTGATCCGCGGCTTCCAGGTGATCAAGCGCAATCAGTACGCGAACTTCTGATGGCGAAGCTTTTTGATCTCGAAGGGAAGCGGATCTTCGTTTCCGGTCATCGCGGGCTTCTCGGGTCGGCTCTGGTGCGTGAGCTCGCGCGCCTGGGTCACCGGGATTTGATCACGGTGGATAGAAGCGAGCTCGACCTTCGTGATCGCGGCGCGGCTTTCAAGTTCTTCGAGAAAACTCGTCCGCAAGTCGTGATTGGCTGTGCCTCGAAAGTCGGCGGTATTCAGGCGAATACCGCTTTCCCGGTCGATTTCATCAATGACAATATTCTGATTTCGACCCACATCATGAGCGCGGCTCATGAGAGTGGCGTTGAAAAGCTCGTCTCGATCGGATCAAACTGCATGTATCCGGTGGGTGCGCCACAGCCCATGAACGAAGAGCAAGTGCTCACGGGGCCGGCCGAGAAAACCAATCTCGCGTATGCTTTGGCGAAACTCTCGGGCCATGTGCAGGTTCAGGCTTACCAACAACAGTATGGGCGTAAGTGGATCTCGGTGATTCCATCGTCGATGTATGGGCCGAACGACAACTATGACCCGAAGTTTTCGCATGTGGCGCCGGCTCTTTTGGTTCGTTTCATTCATGCGAAGAAGAAGAATCTTCCTGCGGTCACGATGTGGGGAACAGGCGCGCCCCGACGCGAGTTTTTGTATTCGGAAGACGGCGCGCGCGGAATCTTGCACGCGATCGAAAACTACGAGGGCGCGCAACCGCTCAATATCGGTTACGGCTCGGACATCAGCGTGAAAGAGGCGGCCGAAGTGGTCGCAAAAGTGGTGGGCTATCAAGGCAAACTCGAGTTTGATACTTCGAAGCCCGACGGTTCGATGCGCAAGTTGCTCGATAGTTCGCGAGCACTCGCTCTTGGATACAAGCCGCGAGTCGATTTCGAAGAGGGCATGCGGCACACGTACGAATGGATTTCGACCGCGAAGAACTTTCGCGGTTACAAAGAATTTGTCGAGGGGTGAGTGCGATGGATTTCAAATCACTGGTGCAGTCGGAATTAAATCTCTCTTTTGAGGCGAAGAAAAAACTGGCGTCGGACGAGGCATTGGCGGCGCAGATCGCGAAAGTTTGCGAAGTCATCGTCTCGGCCTATCGCGAAGGAAAGAAAACCCTGATCGCGGGTAACGGCGGCAGCGCTGCCGACGCTCAACACATCGCTGCTGAGTTTGTGAGTCGCTTCTACTTCGATCGTCCGGCTCTGCCTTCGATCGCGTTGACGACCGACACTTCGATTTTGACGGCGATCGGCAACGACTATTCTTACGAGCGGCTTTTTAGCCGACAGATCGAGGCGATGGGACAAAAGGGCGATGTGTTTATCGCGATTTCGACCTCGGGAAATTCAAAGAATATTCTGATGGGTCTCGAGGCCGCCAAATCCAAGGGGCTCATCACCGTGGGTTTGACTGGGGCGAGTGGCGGAAAGATGGCGGCGCTTTGTGATTACGCGATCAAGGCTCCGTCGGATAGCACGCCGCGAATTCAGGAATGTCATATCTTGGTCGGCCACATCATATGTGGTGCTGTTGAGGCGAATTTGTTTACTCGACCGCAGACTGGTCTAGGCTCGAGCCCGAGTCTCTAGAGAAGAGGTTTCAAATGCAGTCGTCTGAATTTCGTTCGCTGAAACTTGATTCGACCGGGCTGGTGCTTGAAAACGGTCAGCTCCGTATTCTCGATCAACGTCTCTTGCCGGATGCTGAAACTTGGATCCTGGTCGAGAATCCGGCCCATATGGATGTTTTGATCAAGCGTCTGAGTGTTCGCGGCGCGCCTCTGATTGGCGTTGCGGCTGCACTCTCACTCGCCGTCTGTGCACTCGCGCAACCAAGTGAGCAAGTGCTTCGCGCTGAAGCGGCTCGTTTGCGTGCATCTCGTCCTACGGCCGTGAACCTGATGTGGGCGATCGATCGCATTTTGCGTGAAGCCCCGGATATGGCGCCCGAAAAAATCATGGCGAGTGCCGTAGAAATTTTCCGTGAAGACGTGCGCATGTGCGAAGGCATGGCGACGGCCGGCGCAGCACTAGTGAACGACGGCGACGGGATCATGACAATTTGTAACACCGGTGGGCTTGCGACGGTCGGAGCTGGGACAGCGTTCGCCGTCATTCAGAAAGCTCACGAGATGGGAAAACGCATTCACGTTTTCGCATGTGAGACACGTCCGTTGCTACAGGGCGGGCGCCTGACGACGTGGGAATTGAAAAAACAGGGAATTCCACACACTTTGATTTGCGATGGAATGGCGGCGACTGTGATGCGCTCTGGCCGCATTCAGCGTGTGTTCACAGGTGCTGATCGTGTTTCCGTGCGTGGTGATTTCGCGAATAAGATTGGCACCTACAGTCTCGCGGTTTCAGCGCATCATCACAGCATTCCGTTTTATCCCGTGGCGCCCATGTCGACGGTTGACCTCAATTGCCCGGATGCGAACGCGATTCCGATTGAAGAGCGCATCGCGAGCGAGGTTCTCGGTGTCGAAGGCTCGTTCGGGGCGGTTCGCTGGGCTCCCGAGGGTACAAAGGTTTTCAATCCTTCGTTTGATGTGACACCAGCCGAGTTGATCACGGGTGTAGTGCTCGATCGCGGTTATTTCCCAATCCGTGATTTTCAAGCCAAGTTTCAGGTCCGAAACGGCGCTACTCAGTTAGCGAATTCGATTTAAGGAGAGTTTTATGTGGGCCATTATCGGCGGATCCGGTTTTGAAAGTTTTGAAGGCGTTGAGGAGATTGCGCCCGTAAAGCGCGAGACTCCGTTTGGTCTCGCTTCGTCGGGTTTGCGTAAAATTCGCTTCAAGGGAACGGAGTGTGTCTTCCTTCCTCGTCATGGCCAACACCATGAGCTCACGCCGACCGAAGTGAACTACCGGGCGAATATCTTTGCGTTGAAGGCCAATGGCGTTCGCAAGATCGTCGCGATCTCGGCGGTCGGTAGCCTGAAGCAAGAGCTTCCGCCAGGAGATCTCGTTGTTCCTTCGCAATATATTGATCGCACCAAAGGTGTGCGCGAAGTCAGTTATTGCGGTGGTGGAGTCGTTGGTCACGTTTCGCTTGCAAAGCCAATCTGGACCGGTGGATCGGCGGCGGTTGAAAAACTGAGTTCATCTCTGAGTTTCAAGGCGCATTTCAAAAAAACTTACATCTGTATCGAAGGCCCGTACTTTTCCACGCAAGCGGAGTCAAACACCTATCGCGCGATGGGTGCCGACATCATCGGTATGACCAACTTTCCGGAATTCGCGCTCGCTCGCGAAGCGGGGATCGCGTACTTACCATGCTGTTTCGTCACTGATTACGACTGCTGGGATGATGCGATCGAGCATGTCACACTCGCTGAAGTTCTTGCGACGATGAAGAAGAACAACGGTAAGGCCGTGGAACTCATCGGTAGAGTCTTGTCTGCTAATCCTGAGGTCGACAACGCGTGCATCGAGGGCGGGCTTAAAGGTGGCTTGATGACGCCACCAGAGCGTATGACCGCTGAGCAGCGCGGAATTTTCGAAGTGTTGTGCTCTTAGGTAGAGAGACTGATTCTACCTCTACCTAAATCACCCGGTCGTTCCCGCCATCAATCGGAATCTGTGCGCCCGTTGTTTTCGCGAACGCGGGCCCGATCATCGCCGACACGAGTTGTGCAACGTTCTTCGACGTGATTTCAGTCTTTAATAAATTCTTGCGCTTGTACTGATCGACTGTAAGGCCGTAGTGCTTTGCGCGGTTCGCGATCACTTCGTCACTCCAGATGCCTGTGTCGAAGACGGCGTCGGGGTGAATCGTGTTCACGCGAATTCCGTGTGGCGCGAGTTCAAGAGCCGTCACTCGCGCGAGCTGAGTGAGGCCTGCTTTCGCCGTACTATAGGCTGCGGCTCCAGGGCCGGGTGCGGGAACATTCTTCGAACCCATCACAATCACTGTTGGTTCGTGACCGAGCTTTAAGAGCGGTGTCGCCGCTTTGATCGTCCGCCAGTGGCCCGAAAGGTTCACATCGAGAACCGAAGTCCAATCCCGCTCGCTGAGTTCGTCGACGGGCTTTCCGGGCGGGAAGGTGCCGGCATTGGTCACCAAGATATCGATGCCGCCAAAGCGCTGGACGACTTGCGCGAGCGCTGTTTGGATTGAGCTTTCGTTGGTTACGTCGCAAATTAAACCAATCGCGCTATCACCTTTGAAAGATTCTTGAACGGACGAGTTGAGATCGAGTGCGGCGACGACCGCACCCTGGCTCTTGAGTTCTTCGGCGATGGCTTTGCCGATTCCGCTCGCAGCACCTGTGACGACCGCGATGCGGCCTTGGAGGGCGGGCTTTGAACTTGCGCCGACTTTCAGTTTCGCTTGCTCAAGCTCCCAGTATTCGACATCGAAGAGATCGCCTTCGCCGACGGGTTTCCAGCCGCCGAGGGCTTCGCCCCACTGCAGGCAGCGAATGGTGTGTGAAACGATATCGTCGACCACGCGAAGCGATTTCGACGCAGCTGAAATGCTCATTGTGCCGAGCCCCGGCCAAACCGCCCAGCGCGGGCAAGCGTCGAGTTCCTTAAGGCCTGGTTTCTGATTCTGATGGCGCGCGAAGTAGGCGTGATACTCGCGAACGTAGTTTTCGAGATCGACGAGCGGCTCGCCTTTGATCACAAGCGGACGCGGCTTGATGTGAATCACATGATCAGGAGTCACTGTTCCACGGGCGGAAACTTCGCCGGCCTTTTCCCACTGCGAAAATCCAACCGCTTCTTCAGACTGCGTGAGTCGCGTGAGAACCGGTGCGCCCATCACCATGGATAGCGCTTTGCGCAAACTCGCGATCGCCATCGGATCGATGGCTTTTGCCGGTGCGGCTTTCCGAGTTTTCACAGCGTCGCGCTTGACGAGAAATTCTTCAGCCTGAGTTACCAGGCGAATCATGTTTTCGTATGCGACTTTCGGGTCGTCGTGGAATGTAAACACGCCGTGATTGAGGAGCACCATGCCCTCGTAGTTTTCCCACTTCACATCGCGGGTCATTTCGAAGATTTTGCGGGCGAGAATAAAGCCTGGCATCACATATGGAACGTAGAGAACTTTATCGCCGTAAACTTTGCGCGCGTCGGCTTCGCCCGAGGGCGTGTTCGTCAATGTGACGACCGCGTCTGAGTGTGTGTGCTCGACATAGCGATAGGGAATTATCGCATGCATGATCGCTTCAACCGAAGGCGTCGGTGCGCTTGGGTTGGTCATCGCCGCGCGCTGCTCGCGAACCATGTCGGTGTCGGTGAGATTTTCGAGACGAGCCATGCGCAAGAGCACGTCCATCTTCACAGGGGCAAAACCCGCCGGCTCGATTGTGGCCAGGTCCCAGCCGCTTCCTTTGACGTAGAGAATCTCTTCTTTGTCGCCAAATAGATTCGCGCGCGAGGCTTTTACCGATGTGTTGCCTCCGCCGTGCTGAACGAGCGCGGGCTCCTTGCCCAGCAAGCGCGAGATATAGGCCTGCATCGCAACCGGATCTTTTTCAAACTGAGCGGCTTCTTTGTCGTTCCAACGACTCTGCATCGATCACCTCGTGAAAGTGAAATCGGGTCATTCTAAGGAGGGTGTTGCGGCAGGTCAAACACTGCCGCCTCTCGGAGACCGAGACTCTTTAGTCGTAGTTGAGGACGGCGGGAATTTCCTTCCCCTTGAAGCGGTACTGATTGAGAAACTTCAGATTGATCAGAACCGACATCGCTTCGACTTCGTAGCCAGCGCGCTCACATAAAATGCGCGCCGCATCGAGAGTTCCGCCCGTAGCGAGTACATCGTCGATGATGACGACTTTGCCCCGACCGTGACCCATCTCAAGAGTCGCCTTGCCGTACTCTAGCGCATAGGAATGGCTCTCGACCGGCGGAGGGAGCTTGCCCGCCTTGCGCATCGGAATAAATCCCTTTTGAAAGCGTGCTGCCAATGCTGCGCCGAGAATGAACCCGCGCGATTCAATGCCAACCACGTAGTCGGCTCTCGCCAAATCGGTGATCTCGGCCATCATGTTTACCGCGTGCTGAAAGCTCTCTTTGGTTGAAAGCAGCTTCGAAATATCGCGAAACACAACGCCCGGGATCGGAAAATCAGGCACATCGCGAACGAAGGATTGCAAATCCATTTGGACACCCCTAGCAAAGCGTAAATAGAGCCCTTGACGAGTGGAAAACCGTAGTTCCATAGGATAACCTCGGTCAAGACACAATTCGAACTCATCGGAGCTCGCGTGCTAGATTCTCGAAGAATGCCTGTCGCTCAAGTCGATCAGGCCACGATTTGCGCGGTCATCGTCACCTATTTTCCCTCGGAAGACTTGGGTGTCGTGGTCAGCGCGATTCGCGATCAGGTGGGCCACATTATCATCGTCGACAATGGCTCGACGGGACCTTCAAGTGAGTTGCTGAACTCGCTCGAGAGCGAATTCGTAACGATCGTGCGCAGCAAGGAGAATCTCGGGATCGCAACGGCATTGAACCTCGGGGTCCAGCGCGCTCGTCAGTGGGGAGCCAGTTGGATTTTGACGCTCGATCAAGACACCATTTGCGCGCCCGATATGATCGAGCGGATGGCTCAAGCTTATATGAACGATTCCGATTTTAGTTCGATCGCTGTATTGGCCCCCGTACACTTCGATCGCGACAGCGGTTATGTCAGTAAAGAGCTGCGAGAGATTCCTGTCCCTGTGATCGAGCGCGGTATCGTTATGACATCGGGCAATCTGATTCCGATTCAAATTTACGATCGAATCGGTCAGTATGATGACGATTTGTTTATCGAGTACGTGGATACCGAGTTTTGCCTGCGAGTTTGGAAAGAGGGCTTTAGAGTTCTCTTGGTGCGCGACGCCCGCATCGGCCATCGCCTCGGAGAAATGCGTCGTCATAAGCTCTGGCCATTTCGAAAGTTCTTTTCGCATAATTATCTGCCAGTGCGGCGCTACTATCGCGCGCGGAATCGAGTGATTCTCTATCGCCGCTACTTCAGTCGCTGGATATTTCACGATCAGAACTTCGCGATTCGCGATTTCGCGAAAATTCTCCTAGTCGAAACAGAGCGCTGGGAAAAATTCAAAGCGACCTTGATGGGAACACTCGATGCGCTTCTAGGGCGCTTAGGCCGCGCCGAAGGAGCGCAGCATTCGACGCCGAAGGCACCTCGGTACTTCTTAGAAACACGGGATGAGATTTTGCCGCTTTTACCGAAGTTTTCTGAGCGTGCGATGGACCTCGGATGCGGTTCGGGCGCGAGTTCGGGAAAATCAAAACGTGAAGGGCGCTTCGGTTGGGTTTGCGGTGTTGAAGGAAACCCCGATGTGGCGAAGATTGCCGAGACAAGACTCGATAAAGTTCTTGTGGGCGATATCGAGAAAATGGATTTTCCGTTTCCCGAAGCCTACTTCGACACGATCCTAGCTCTCGATATTCTCGAGCATCTTGTCGATCCATGGGCGGCGCTTGCTCGTATTCGCCGGCTTTTGAAGCCGGGTGGAACACTCGTGATTTCGATTCCGAATGTCAGGCATTACTCTGTGACGATGCCGCTTTTGCTCTTCGGCGACTTTCGCTATCAACAAGAGGGCATTCTCGACGCGACCCATTTGCGATTTTTCACGCTAAAGACGATCATTCGAACTTTGGAGACGGCCGGATTTCGAATCGACAAACTCGACTACACCGGTGCCAAGTACGGATTGGGTGGTAAGGCGAATAAGCTGACGCTCGGGCTGTTCAAAGAATTCTTCATTTTTCAAAACCTCATCGCGTGCAAGCGTCCTTAGGTGAGAACAGAATGAAGGAGTCATCACGGTTCTGGCGGCACGGATTCTACTATCTCATGGGCGCCCTCCTGATTTTGAATCTCTCATTTGTCGTCTATAGTTGGAGCGCGCGCAAAGACGATGACATTGCGATTCTCACGAACGATGAACTTATCGAAGCCTTAACGGGCAATGAAATTGAAACAGTCACGTTTCACAAAGAGACCGACACGATTGATGGCGAATTCAAAGCATCCTTTCGAGAGAAATGGAAGAACCGACGTTTCACATACACGGGAAAATTGAGTTCGGGCCTCTACGAGCAGATCATCGATAAAAACCTGAGCACCAATCCGAATCTTGGCGCCGCAGCTGGGTTTGATAAGAATGCGGAATTTGACTTGGCGATAGGACTCGAAGATTTCGCTAGCGGTGTTTTGAAGTCGACGACGTTTCGACCAGGAGAGCGTCAGGTCTTATCGCTGAAGTTCATGGGTATCGAAGCTGGAGAGCTGGCGATCGAGACGTCGTCGGTCAAGAAACTGAATGGCACGCCGGTTGCCGAGTTCACGATTCGAGCGAAATCGCGACCGGGCTTCAAGATCTTTACTCTCAACGACGTTGCGACAACGTACATGGATCTTGAAACGTTCCGGCCGCTCGCAGGAAAAATTCTCTTCGAGGAGTCAAAGCGATACGGCAGTCTCTTCGTTCTCTATGATTGGAAATCTCGCCGCGCGACTCAGTGGGAAAACTATGTCGAAAGTCGCGGAGGAAGAAAGAAATCCAAAGAAGAATTCGCGATCACGGACGGTGTTCAGACGCCGTTCAGTGCGCTTTTTCATCTCCGAGCGCAGAGATACGCGCTCGGTGAGCGCCAGCGCTTCGTGATCCAAGAAAAGCTCAAGAATATCGAAGTCCGATTGAATCCACTCAGGAAAGAAGATATCGCGACGGCCCTTGGGTTTCGTAAGGCTCTGGTCCTCGAGATGGAAATTATCGATCCTGGAAAAAATGCCGAGCCTTCAAGAGCTCTGGTGTGGCTCAGTGATGACGAGCGTCAGTTTATTTTGCGACTTCAGCTCGAACTTCAGGTCGGAAAGATCACGGCTGAAATCAAAGAGCTCAATGATCGCCGAGCCATTTGAAGCGGCCTGACTCACGCGCGACACGCACACCTTCGGCGATCAAAACGAAGCAAAGAATCAAATAGAGCCCATAGTTGGGGGCGATGTAATTGAGACTCATCTTCCAATCGACGGCGCCGATGTAAGAGATTGCGAGAATTCGCGCCGCTATGGTGCCGGTGAGACCGATCGCAAAAACTATAGCAAGGTTCCAACCGCCCAATCGCCAAAAGCGCAGTCGTAGCGCCAGCGCAAGCAGCGCCAACAGGCCAATCCACGGCATGATAGCCGAGTAGAGATCGCCAAGAAACTGCCTCTTCGCATCTTGAGAGCGGATCACCTCGGCCGAAGCAGGCGCCGGTCCGAAGAGCTGATTGTCGGGAGAAATTCGATAGTGCGACATATGGGTCAGCTCTTCAAATTTTGAAACCCATTCGACGTTGTCGTCGGTTTTGAATTCACGAGAGAAGCCGCGGCTCTCGACGCGAATCATTTCGCGCAAGTGATCGCCGAGTACGTCGATAAAATACGGAATATGGTAGGCGCGAAAAGGCGGCATCATACTCGAGCGAAGCGGGGCTTGGCATTTTACGAGATTCTGCGCGCAGATTCGTTCAACATCGCCTCGAATTCGTCGATAGAAAGCTGCAGCGCCTCGCGCATTCTTCGGACAATCCATATAAGGGAGATGGTCGCGAAACGCGAATATCTGGTGCGAGAGATCGAACGCTTCGCAAATACGTTGGTGGCGACATCTCACGCTGCCGTCATAGTTGGGATTGCTAAAGGATTCATGCACGCCCTTGAACCACGGAAGAACCGAGCTTAACTTCTCGCGAGCTTTCCAATCAATCCACAGCCGCGATTCGGGTTGACCTTCATCGACACTCGCAAGCGCGCCGATCATTTTCGGAAAATCACCTTCTTCATGCTCCATTAGAATGAACATACCGTAGTTTTTGTAGTTCAAGAGTCGGATAGCGAATCCGGTACTGGTGATCGCGGTTGCCACGAGCGTGAAAAGCAAGAGGCCGTATTTAACTCGTTCAGCAACGCTTCTTCGCGAAAGTCTGGCCACGTGAAATATCAAAAGCGGGAACAAGGCGGGCCAGAAGGTCAGGGCCTCTTCGCGAGATCCCCAATGCCAAGCCAAGAGGAAACATATGGCAAAAAAAGTCGCCACGCGTTTTCCTCTGGTCGCGGTTTCGTCTGGTATCGATATGAAAAACAAAGCCAGCGCCAAAATGAAGGTTTGCAGCGAAACATAGAAATGATCGCGAATCACCCGCGTTGCCTGGTGATCGAAGAACATCGGTAAAAATAGGTAAGCCGTCATCAGGGCGCCGCAAAACCACTTCGAAAAACCACAGCGACTAAGGCTGTAGCTAAGAAATCCTCCGGCCACGAAATGAAAGCTGTAGAGGAAAAGCATGAACGGAATCTGCAGATGATAAGCGATCGCGAGTGCGACAGAGAACATCGGGCGTTTTGTTAAAGTGTGATGATCGTAGCTGCCAAGCCAGTTTCCTGAGGCGATATTGAGTGCGTCTTTGGCGTACTTCCAGTCGTCGACTGGCGCGAAAATCGGGAACGGCCTCAGATCCCAGGTCAGCAGATAAAGGCAGCCAAGCAGAACCGCTAAAAAAACCGCGAGTAAAATCCGCTCTGAGGAAAACTTGCGCATGCCTAAACTTTACCCGCGTCTGAAGACCCTGTCGAGATCGACAGAGAGCGAAGCTCCCGATTCGCGAACAAAAACATCAGAGCCGCGTCGAAGGCCCCGCGAAGTGTCCACGCCCAGGCCGCACCTTCGAGCCCAATGGCACGCGTGAGTAGCCAAAAAGTCAGGCCATATGGCAGAAGTTCTGAAAGATGAATATATGCGATGGTTCGCGTTCGTCCGGCACTTTGCAGAAACGTGTAGGGTATCCAGGCGATCGAGTTGATCCAAACCCCGAAACAAATAATGCGCAAGCACTGCGACGCCTGAAGTGCGAATTCCGAACCGAGCCATTTCAATAGAATGAAGTCGGCGAAACCGCCGAGAATCGCGCAGGGAACGCTCATCGCGATCGCGAGGTAAAACACGCTACGTCTGTACATTCGTTTTGCGCGAACGGAATCGGTCGTCACTGCCGCCGAAAATTCAGGAAATAAGACGCGCGTGACACTGCTCGGGATGATCCACAGTCGAGTGACGACTTCAATCGGTGTCGTGTAGTAGCCGACGAGTTTCACCGGAAGGAGCAGGCCGAGAACGAATCGATCGAAGTAGTAAAGAATCGGACCGATGATGTTGCTGACGGTCAGCCAACCGCCAAAACTCCAAAGGTCTTTGATGATTCTCCGATCGATGCGGGGTCTTCGAATATGACCTTTGAGAGATTTTACAGTAAGCCCCAAATGGGCGACGAAACTCAGTACACGGATCGCGATCAATGCCGAGATCACATGAAAGAGCGCGTCCTTTCGGCCCAGCGCGAGCAGTGGTGCCAAGTAAGACAGACTCCCCACTAGAATCTGAAGAATATTGATGCCCAGAAATTTCTTTTGCGCCTCCATGACGCCTCGTAAATTCGCCGTTAGGGTCACGATTGGAAGCGATAATGCGAGTGCGACGAGTGACCACGTGATCTCTGGCTTCAAAGCCTCGGAGACGTCTTTCAATCGACCGACGACAAACGGAGCGGCCAGCGCCAGCACGAGAGCCCCGGTTCCGCTGACAATAAAGAGACTCAGATTCGACGACCAAAAGAGATCTGAAATCCTCGTTGATTGAGCGCGCGAAATCACGTCGGCCAGAGCGCGTGTGGTCGCTCGTCCGAGTCCCATATCGAAGAGCGTGAAATATCCGAGCGCCGCCCATGCGATGGTCAAAAGCGAGAAGCGTTCCTCGCCGAGACCGCGGATGATCATCGGCATGGTCGCGAGGCCGACGAAGAGAGGTATGACCTGGCCGATCAAATTCAGAGAGGAATTTCGGAGATGGACGAGCTTCACAGCTTTTTCAGATAACCGCTGGGATTCAACGTCATCATAAACCGCTCTCGATCGCGATCGATGACAAACTGCGAGTTGCCTTGCATGAACTCTTCAACTGCTTCCATCGGACCTGGTCCGTGTTCGAGGTTCGTCGGGTGACCGTTGACGTTGGTATCTTCAACAATCAAATAGCATCCTGCGCTGACAAGAGGCGCATACAGGCGTAGCTCCTCTTTCACATGTTTGTAGGCATGGTCCGAGTCCAGGATGACCATGACTTTCTTGCCGGCGAGTTCGGGCTTCAGGCGTTCGTGAATTTCAGGAGCGGTTGAAGAACCGACCCAAAACTGCACTCGCGGGTGTTTTGGCAAGCCTTCACGTTTCGCGAGGTCGATCGATATCACGCGTCCATGTCCTAATGTATCGCAGAGATGACCCATGTAGAGTGCGCTGCCGCCGAGAAAAGTCCCAGTCTCGACGATGACATCCGGCTTGGTTTCAAAAATGATTTCCTGATAAACCCAAACATCGAGCGGGCACTTCAGCGTGCGGTATCCCATCCAGCTGATGTCGATCGTTCCGGCGCCTTTCTGCCAGGCCCGGTAGTAAAGATTGTGAAAATCATCGACGATTTCTTTTTCGCCCGCGTGAAGATCTCGCTTGCGTTTGGGCGCATAGAATACGCCGTGATTTCCCTTGGTGGACCACTCATAATATTTGTCGACGATGTATCGCAGCATATTGGATTTCCAATCGAGTGCCTAGGCTAGCGGATCGAGCTTGCCGTGTCCAGGCTGGGCTTGCGTTCCGGCCCGTCAAGACCCTATTGTGGCGATGAGTCTGCCAGGGAGAGAAGCATTGGGCGCGTCCCCGCGAGTCGCCATCGTACTTGCTGTCTATAAGCCGGATCCGAAGCTGTTTGAACTGCAGCTGCAAAGCCTGCGTCATCAGACCTATGGCTCGTGGTTTCTGATTGTTCATGACGATGCGTCGACTGATCCAGATCTGCTGCGGGGAATGGTGGAGGCCGAAATCGACAGAGATCGTTTCGTCTTGGTTCGCGGCGCCGAGCGAAGGGGCGCGGTCGGAAATTTTGCAAGCGCTCTTGAGCACGTTCCAAAGAATTGCGAGTTGATCGCGTTTTGCGATCAAGACGATGAATGGCGGTCCGACAAACTCGAACGTATGGTCCGTGAGTTTGAAAATCGCGATGTCATGGCGGCTCACTCGGATCTCGAAGTGATTGATCGCGATGGACGCAGACTTCAGGCTTCGTGCTGGGACCTTGAACGACGCGATATCGAAGACATCACGACAGAGAAAACCATTTTCCGAAATCCAATCACCGGCTGCAGCCTTGTCTTTCGCGCTACACTTTTGGACCTCGTCCTTCCGATTCCAAAACAAAATCCGCGCAGGCCCGCGTTTTTCCACGATGCATGGGTGGCGCTGGCGGCGCTCGAGCGCGGGCGCATCGTCTCGGTTCGTGAACCTCTTGTCAGATATCGTCAGCACGGTGGAAATGTCGTGGGGGCCAGAGCTTCAAGCCGGATTCCCGCGTTGGGGAGCGTGCTCGAAAAATGTCTCAGTGCCTATCTCTCTCGCCGTGAGCTTGATTTACAGTGGCAGGAGCGATTGCGGATATCGAAATCGCGAGACGTACGATCGTCTGCGTTTTCGACGTCGTTCGATTTCGGCCTCTCTATTCTCTTTCGCACGGTCGCGTGGACGTTCAGTTCAAAAGGCTACCTGCGGATCGGATTGCAAATGGGAATGGGTAAACTTTTTTGGGACATGGGATTGAGGCCGGTCGGAGAGAAACAATGAATCCGCAGATTGCGATGATCGTGATCAGCTACCGCAAACCCGAGCTCATAGAACGCCTTTTGCGAAGCGCGAGATCGTTAATGGATCGCGAGAATGTCTTGATCTTGATCGTCGACAACGACTCGACGACTGAAAGCCGAAACGCTCTGGCTCCCTTGGCAGCGGATAGCGTGCAGATTCTTTTTCAAGATCGCAATCTCGGTTATTTCGGGGGAGCACAGGCAGGACTTGAGTGGCTGAATGAAAGAAACTTGAAGCCCAATTGGGTTATCGTCAGCAATTCCGATATTGAATTTCCGCAGGCCGATCTATGGCGACGCTTGGCCGCCTATGAAATCAATCCGCGAACCGGAGTCCTTGCGCCGGGAATCTCTTCGGGATTGAGCCTCTCGGACCAAAACCCGTTTTTCGTCGCTCGTCCCAAGGCATCGCGAATGCATTTTTATAAATGGATTTTTCGCTGGTATTGGACAGGAGTCGCTTACGGTTATCTTGGGTTTTTCAAAGATAGCCTGCGCGGGATTTTCAAAAAGAAGAATCGAAATGAAATTGGCGAACGCCGAACGATCTACGCTCCGCACGGAGCGTTCATGATCTTCCATCGCAACTATTTCAATAAAGGCTGCGATTTCAAACACGGTGCCTTTCTTTTCAACGAGGAATTTACGGTCGCCGAGAACTGTCGAGCGTATGGACTCGATGTCGTGTATGAGCCTTCGTTGGTCGTTGAGCACGAGGATCACGCGACTATGGGTGGCCGGCCGAACCGAATGATTCAGCGATATCACGGCGAAGCCAGCCGGTTCACCGCAGATCGGTATTTCAGCTAAGCATCGCCTTAAGAATGGCTGTCGATAAACTTGGGCAAACTGTCGAGCTTTTCGATAAACACATCGGCGCGTTTCTCGTCGCCGGAGTGAAACTCGATTGTTTGTAGGGCACGAAATCCGAGGGCCAGAGCGGCTTTGAAATCCAATTCCAGATTGTCGCCCACCATCAGCACATCACTTTCCTTCGCGCCCGAGAGCTCTATGGCGCGCCGGAAAATCTTCGCATCGGGCTTTTCAACGGCGACCTCTTCACTCGTAACCAAGTGGTCGAAAAATCTCCATTCAGGATCCATTTGCTCGAGTTTACCAACTTGAGCTGCGAGCGTTTCGTTGGAAACAAGGCAGATCTTGTTCGAGCGTTTGCGGAGATCTTCCATCAAACGCGGGCGATCAAGCTCGAACCACGCGCGACCGATGAACTCATTGACCCCATTTTCGTAGATCCAAACCATTTCTGAATGACGGCGCGGTGAAAACTCGCCACCGATCTCGAGATAGCGTTTGAAATAAAGTCGGCGCGAGCGACACGCCGGGTAGCCAGGTGGGCAGAGGTCTTTGACTTGGGCGCGTGCCGCGAGAAAGCGCGCATCGTTGGCGGCGATGCCCAGCTGCTTGAGACCGAAGTCGTAAGCGAGCGAAGACGGAACGAGTGTGTCGTCGAGATCCAAAAACAGGATCATCGGCTCAGAGTTCCGCCAACAGTGCTTTCCCACTTGGTGACATTGACCTGAAGCTGAGGATGCGAAACCAAGAGATGCCAAACGACCGCGGCAAGGCCCTCTGTGTGCGGTGTGATGCGATCTTTATAGACTGGAGGAATCACGACACAGGCATTGGCTTTTGTCTTGGTATAACCGCCATCTTTTCCGACGATGCCGTAGACCGAAGCTCCGACTTCGCGGGCGAGATCGATCGCGCGAATCAGATTCACTGAAACATTCTTTTCTTTATTGCCGCCGCCGACCGAGAAAATCAAAAGGCCATCACGATTGGAAAGGCGCGAGCCTTTGAGCCAACCGGCAAGAGAGCCTTCCCAGCCGTCGTCATTGATGCGTGCGGTGAGTTCGGAAACGTTATCGGTCGGAGCGTAGGATTCGATATCGCAGATCTTGCGGAAATCATTTACGGCGTGACTCGCGTGTCCAGCGGAGCCACCAACGCCAAGGATGAAAAGTCGTCCATCGCGTGCGCGAATCTCGGCGAGACCCTTGGCAACCTTTTCGATTTCACCCGAATCGATTTGCTCCAGAAGCGCGATCGATTCTTTCAAGAAATGTGCGCTGAAGCTGTCGTTTGCCGAAGCGCTCATAGCGAGAACCCAGCTTCGATGGCGTCGTTTCGGAACATGCGCACCGTCTCGAGGCTGAGCGTGCCGAGATCTTTTCCGAACATCGCGGTTTTCTTGATCAGATCTGGCGGAACCGTCACGATTTGACAGCCGGTTTCTTCGGCTTCGACGATATTGAAAGCTTCGCGACAAGAAGCCCAGAGCAGTTCGATCTGCGGACCGCCGGCTCGGCAAAGAGCCGAGGCCGCGCGCATAATCGGCTTCGGGTCGCGACCGGTATCGGCGATACGGCCAGCGAAAACCGAAACAATCGACGGAGCGCCGCCTTTGAGCGCCTCAACTGTCTCAGTGACTTGTTCGAGTGTGAGAATCGCCGTCACATTGAGCTTGATGTGCTGGTGGCTGAGCTCGCGAATCAGCGAAATCGTCGAAACACCCTCGGAATTCGTGATTGGAATCTTCACGTAAACGTTTTTTCCCCAAGTCGCGATTTCAAGTGCTTGGCGTTTCATCTCGCCGATATCATCCGTGAAAACTTCGAATGAAATCGGCTTGTCTTTGATCTCTTGCAAAACCGCGAGGCAGAACTTTTTGTAATCGGTGATTCCGGCTTTTTTCATCAGCGTCGGGTTCGTGGTCAGCCCGCTGATCATGGGATTCTTGGCCATTTCGAGCATGGACTTCTGGTCCGCTCCGTCCGAATAGATTTTGACCGAAAGTTTCTGCGCGCTCGGCGTACCCATGCGTAAGGCCTCCAGTTTTTAGGCTTTTGCAACTATCTATCAAATGCGCCGCGGATGTCATCTTCAAAGGCGCGTCGAAACTCAGCCAGGGCTTCGGGCGAACCAATCTCCCAAAACCGGTGTTCCACTGAAAATCCTAAGAGCTGATTCGCCAGCGAAAGGCTTGAGAGAGGAACGGCAAGATCCAGGGGGGTAACTGCTGGAAAGGCCTCTATGGCGCGACGCTTCAGCGCCAGAAATCCATAGTCGATATAAGCCCAAGTCGGATCGGGGGCCGATTTATTGTAAGTGAGCCGTTCGCCGTCGAGATCGGCGTTGCATCTGTGTCCGTGGACTTGATTGCGGTAGACCGTCATTGCGCCATCCAATCCAGACAGGTCAAAGCGCTTAAGAAACTCTGCGACGGAAAAGCGCAGATACGTGTCGCCATAGGTGATCGCCAACGAATCAAACGGAAAGCGCAGAGCCGCTCGGACCGCACCGCCGGTACCGACGGGAGTTTCGCCGTCACTCAAATAAGAAATATTTAAACCGTGACGTGCGCCATCTCCGCAATGAGCTTCGATTTTCTCGCCGAGGTGGCCGACGCTCAAAATCACGCGTCGGAACCCTTGTCGAAAGGCCCACGCGAGGTGAAGATCGGCGAAACACGCGTCAGCGGTTATCGGCTGCAAGTATTTAGGCGTGTCTTGCGCGAGATGCTTGAGTCGCGTGGCTTTACCGCCGGCGAGTATGAGCAAGGGCGTTTCGGCCGCCGTCATAATGATTCCTGGTCGCCCCACCAACGCGGATGACTTAAGCCCGAGCTTCGCTCACGCGAGTCGCGATAAATCGCGTCGACTAGATTGAGTGAGCGAGCGGCATCTTTGAATCCGCCATTCACCTTGGCGCGGCCTTTGATGGCATCGAAGAAGTTCTGATTCTCCAAGAGCCATGAGCGATCTTCAGGAGGGAAAGCCAGCTCTTCGGTCTCAGGTGGGCCCATTTCCGGCTTCATGCGATGAATGAAAAGCTTCTCGGGGCCGTAAGAGCGCCCAAGGCCGAGCCACTGATACTTGCAAGCGCGCGTGTAAACTTCGAAGCGAAACTCGTTTTTCCATTCGCTCGATGAAACGTGCATCGAAAACGTCGCACCGGATTTCGGCGAACTCAAGATGGCCCAGGCATTGTCGTCGACCGGCATGTTCCAGTAATGCGTGCGCACGTGGCCTGAGACGAGCTTCAGGTCGTCGATCAAGACCGAAGCGAGATCGAGGACGTGGACGCCTTGATCGAGGAGTTCTCCACCGCCGCCGAGTTCGATATTCGCGCGCCATTCGCGTTCAAAGCCGAGTCTTGAGCCATTGCCGTACTGCGCGCGAATGAACATGATCGGATCGTCCGCCATCTTCGCTAGTTCTTCGCGCAGCCGTTCAAACGCCGGATGAAAGCGGTGGTTGAATCCGATCTTGATGACGGCATTCTTGGGATTCTGAAGAGTCTTGAGCTCCGTGATCGAACGCGCCGCGGGCTTTTCCACAAGGATATGCAGACCACGATTCAAGGCCTTTTGCGCGAGGGGAACGAGTTCCGAATTGATGGCCGCTATGATCACGGCTTCAAGACCAGGAGTCGCAAAAAGCTCTTCGAGAGATTTCGATGCGACTCCACCCAGCTTGCCAGCCAGCGAGCTCGCGCGCTCCGGATTGACGTCGTAGCACGCCGCGATCTCAACTCCAGACGGAAGCTGCGAGCCTCTGCGTTCTCCGATGACTCCGCAGCCGAGAATTCCCCATTTCATTTTTAGTTCGCTCCCTGGTCTGAGAAGAGAGACTCGTTGGCGAGCAGGAAACGAACCGTGTCGCGAACACCTTCTTCGAGGGTGCGCTTGTACATCCAGCCCTTTCCTTTGAGCTTCGCGCAGTCGAGTTGAATGCGCGGGCTATCGCCGATCCAGCCACGCTCGCCGCCCGAGTATTCGAGTTCGGGTTTGAGTTTCAGTTCGTCGAGAATGTACGAAAGACTGCGATTCACGGTGAGCGCGTCGTCGTGCCCGATATTGAAAACGTTGAAGCCGCTCATCGGCTTTCCGAGAATATGAAAGAGTCCGTTCATCAGGTCTTCGACGTGCAAATAGGATTTCAGTTGCAGACCATTGCCAAGGACGCGCAGGCGATTCGGATTGGCGCGCAGATTTTTGACGAAGTCAAAGACATGTCCATGCGAGTAGCGTGGACCCAAAATCGAAACGAAGCGAAAGACCGTTGCATTGATGCCGTAGCCGATGCTGTAAGCCGAGAGAATCCCCTCGCCCGCGAGTTTCGAAGCCGCGTAGAGCGAAGTCTGGGTTGGAAACGGACAAGTTTCGGGTGTGGGAAAAATCTCGGGCTCGCCATAAACAGAACCCGTCGAACTGAAGACCAGATTCATACAGCCACTGCGTCGAGCGGCTTCGGTGACGTTCCAGGTTCCGATCGTATTGTAATCGAGATCGCGGCGCGGGCGTTCGAGACCGCGACGAACATCGGCGTTGGCCGCGAAATGAGCAATCAATGTGGGTCGAAACTCGAGGCATGCAGATTCGATTTGATTCAGTTCGCGGATATCGCCGCGAACCAAGCGAAACGAAGCATTCCTTGCAGCTGATTTGAGAAACAACTCCTGGCCGGTCGAGAGATCATCAAATGCGACGACCTTCGCGCCGAGCGCGAGCGCGCGATCGCAGAAGTGACTCCCTACGAAGCCGGCGCCGCCTGTGACCAGAACACGTTCGAGCTTCGGATCAACCACGCGTGTTTCCTTTCGCATCGACTACGCGACGATAGCAGTACAGATCGGATTGGCTCACGGCTTCGTTGTTCTCGATCTCGCGGTATTTATCCCAAATCGCGCTCAAGGTTTTTCCGAAGAGCCCATTTGATTTTTCCGAGAGCAGATAGAGGCAGAGATCGCTTGCTTTGTCCGGGCTCTGGCCACCATTATCGCGTTGCTTGAGGGATTTTTCGTACATGTCTTTACCGATGCGATCCGGGCCCGCGTCGAGCAATTCGTCGAGGAGTTTGGTATTGATCGCTCCGGGCGCGATCGCATTCACGAAGATGCGCCTGGGTGCGAGTTCGGCACCGAGTGTTTCAGTGAGCCGCCAGATCGCCCCTTTCGAAGTGACATAATCCGAAAAATTCGGCATCGGTCCTTGGCCTCCGCCAGAAAAAAGAACCACGCGTCCACCGTTTGGTGAAGTCATCAGCGGCAGTGCCAAGTGAATCGTGCGCGCGGTGCCGATGAGATTGATGTCGATGGTCTTTTCCCATTCTTCGAACGGGCGATTGGCGAAGGCGCCGAGCGCGCCGTAGACACCGGCCGCGCAAACCAGACCATAGATCGGACCGAGTTTCTGTGCAGCACTCACCATCGCGTTTTTCAAAGCCGCCGCATCGGTGACATCTGCCTTCAATGCGAGGCAGCCGATCGCGGGCTCGATCGCGCGCATTTCTTTTGCGGCTTTCTCGAGATCGCTCGTCGAACGAGCGAGAACGGATACGGCTGCTCCTGCGCGTTTACAGGCGAGAGCCATCGCGAGGCCGATGCCACGACCGCCGCCGGTGATCAGGATGTGTCGTCCTTCGAGTTCTTTCACCGCCGACTCCCTTCTTCAGTGGCTCGGGGCCCAGAGCATGCGATGTCGAATGCCAGCCGACTCAAGCGCCGGCGAATTCAAAAAGCCGAGCGTGTCGATCATCAAAACCGATCCATCTCTCTTGAACTTCGACCAATCGAGCTCTTTGAAGCCCGGCCGCGCCGTCATCAAGAGAGCCACCGAGCAGGCCGGAACGTCTTCGAGACGATCGTGATGACGAATCAGATTTTTTAGCGCCGAAATATCTTTGCCGTTCATGAAGGGATCGAAACCATGGCATTCGACTCCGTGCTTTTGCAACGCTTCGGCGATATCAATCGAAAGCGAACGACGTAGCGTATCGGTCTCGGCTTTGTAGGTGTAGCCCAGAATCAAGACTTTCCGGTTGTTTGCCGCAAGACTTCGCGCCGTGAGTTCCGCGACCATCTGACAAGTCGATCGATTCACGTCGAGTACAGATGAAACCAGTCGGGTCGGAATATCATGCGACTTTCCCAGAGCCTCGAGCACGCGCAGATCGCGCGGCAACGTTCCTCCCGCGAAACCGAGGCCGGGACTCAGGTAAGCTTTCGGGCCGATCCGAGAATCGAGCTTCAACGCCTGCGCGACGAAATAGTTATCGACGCCGAATCGTGAACCGATATTCGCCATTTCATTGGCGAACGAAATCGATGTCGCAAGAAACGCATTATTGGCGTGTTTGACCATTTCGGCGGTTGCGAGATCACAGAGCATGAACTGAGTCTCAAATGAGGCGAGTGCGGTTTTCACGCGCTCGGCGACATCGCTTGAACTTGCACCGATCACGGTGCGATCGGCCTTGCGGAAGGTGGCGATGCCTTGGCCAAGACGTAGATTCTCAGGGATGTACGCGATTTTTTTACCGAGGATCGCCTCAAGTTGCTTGTGAAATCCAAGGGGAATCTGCGAGCTGGTGGCGAATGTCAGCGGCTGCGACTTTTGCTTCGCGACCATCTTCGCGATTTCGATCAGCGGCGCTACTTGCGGTTCATCGTTATCGGTCACCGGCGTGTCGACCGCCATCCAGACCATTTCGGCCGACCAACCATCGTCGATGCTGTTTAGGCATTCGAGGCGGCCTGCGGCGCGCGCCATGTTCATCATTTCTTGAAGACCGGGTTCGTGAACTGGAGGCGGTGGAAAGCCCGACCATTTTCTGAAAGGATTCACAAGCGCGGTTTTGTGCCCCGCATCCGCAAGGCAAGCCGCGGTCACGAACGCCAAATGCCAGTCGCCGATGACTGCAATGCTAAATTGCTTTGTCTCAATCACGGAGCACCACCTGCGCGCCGAGGTTATCGAATCTGAACGGCACATCTTGAAGGCCCGCTTCACGCATGGCCTGGCGCAAGCGCCGCTTGTCATCGGTCAAGAACATCAAGAAGCCGCCGCCGCCGGCGCCGATGAGTTTTCCGCCGATCGCCCCGTTTTTTATCGCGAGGTCATACCACTCGTCGATCTTGCCGGTGGACATATTCTTCGAGCGCTTCTTCTTGTGTTCCCAATGAACGTTCATCAGTCGGCCGAACTCGTCGATATGGCCCGATTCGAGAGCGCGACCGATTTGCAGGCCGAGGTCTTTCGTGAAATGTAGATTCTCGAGCATCTCGCCACTCAGCTTCGATGCTTCGGGTTTCGCTTGCGTCATGCGAACGGCGTCGTCTTGCTCTTTGAGGATGTCATTGGCCGAGCGCGAATAACCGGTGAAAAACAAGAGCAAGTGCTCTTGGAGATCGGTCAGGTGATGCGGCTGCATTTCAAGCGGAGACGCTGAAACTTGGCCCGACTTATCGATATGGAACCGAGTCAAGCCACCGAAGGAAGCGATATACTGATCTTGTTTACCAATCGGAGCGCCAAGCTTTTCAATTTCGATCCGACATGCGTCTTCGGCAAGAGATGCCGATGTGTGGGGACGATTCTTAAATGTATAAAGCGCTTTCAAAAGCGCGATCGTGAAAGTTCCCGAAGAGCCAAGTCCTGTTCCTGATGGAATATCGGCAAATGAGCAAATCTCGATCGCTTTGCGGAGGCCAACATGTTTCAAAGCCTCGCGCACGATCGGGTGGCGAATTTTTTCGACATCGAGAACCCGTTCGAGCTCTGAGTATTTGATAATGATGTCGTCGATGAAAATCGGATGCAGCGAGATGTAGATGTATTTGTCGATCGCGGCACTGATGAAGGTGCTTTCGAATTGTTCGTAGTAGGAGGGCAGATCAGTTCCGCCGCCGCCAATGGAGATCCTGAGGGGTGCTTTGACAATAATCATGATTAGCTAGGATTAGTAACTTGGCCCTCGAGAAGAGTCCACGGCTAAAGACGCCGGCAGGTCTCGGCCTAGGCGCGGCCGTTCCTCGGCGGCGAGAGAGGTGACCCCGCGAGTCAAGGTTCAGGCGTCGTACATTTCATTGAATCGTCGGATGACAGCCTCGTGGCTGTGGTTGCCGAACGCGTAGTCGAGACAGGCTTGAGTTTTCTCGTAAATCGTTTGCGGATTGCGCGCGATTTCGCGAACGGTTTCGCGAAGCTCATCGACACTTCGGCTTGGCACGAGCCAGCCGCGCTTGGGGGGGTGAACGAGATCCGGTGTGCCGCCCGCATCTGTTGAAACCACCGGTACGCCTTGGGCAAACGACTGCGCAATCAAGATCGAATAGGACTCCATGTAGCTCGGGAGAATTAACAGATCGAGGCAGGCGAGAGCGGACTGTACATCTTTTTGAAATCCAAAGCGGTGAATGCGGTTTTTTTCTGGAACGGCCGCGATCAAGGCTTCGACTTCGCGGCTGTAAACCTGGGCATCCTCCTCATTGAGGGTTGGCTCTCCGACCATCATCAGGTGGAGGTTCGGAAATTCTCTGAGAAGTGGAGTGACGGCCCGAACAAATTCCGCAACCCCTTTTTGTCGATCGATGCGCCCGAAAAATCCGAAAATCAGGGCGTCCTCCGGAAGCTTCCATTCACTGCGCAAACCGGGGCGCGGATGCCCGTCGACCCGCAGGTTTTTCGGCATGGTTCGGAAGTCGATTCCATAGGAGACGAACTCGAGCTGCTCATCGCGCACAGGGAGGTTCTTAAGCACGGCCTCTTTGGCCCGTGGTCCTGAAACCGACCACTTGTCGATCTGCCGATAGGCGAGCGCATGCAGCGGATCGCGCTTGTTCTTGGTGATCCACATATGCGTGTAAAAGACGAGCTTCACGGGACAGAAAATTTTGATGCCCATGAAGACGCGAATCCCAGTCGCCCAGTGGATATGAATGTGCGTGAAGCGCTCGCGCTTCACGACTCGCACCAGCTTCCACAAGGGTGGCACGCTGGCTTTGACTGGCACGCGATCAGTGATGCACTTGATTCCGCGCCTCTGAGCATCCTTGTGGATCGGCGATCCCGCGGTGCACCAGATCGTCACATCGAGGCCGGCTTCCATTTGCCACTGCGCGATCTCGATCATCTGAATTTCGGCGCCGCCCCAAGAGAGATGCGGAAAAACATGGGCGATTCGCCAAGCGCCCGAGTTCAAAGGCATCTGCGCTCCGTTACGTGTCGACATCGCGCTCACTTCGACTTGGCCCAGTCGAGCACAGCTTCGATGATACGAGGCTGGTACTCTTCGACCCCAAACCAGAGAGGCAGG
>FRDC01000397.1_pt1 | contig 32488 bp, 35 predicted proteins | sample 1106171 | NCBI WGS metagenome assembly FRDC01 (sample SAMEA3930566, study PRJEB13176) | freshwater metagenome | biome: Drinking water system; feature: drinking water; material: water | place: Singapore | collected 2014-12-20 | reverse complement strand
ACGCCACCTGCGTCAACCTCGCGCGCGAAGCGGTGGCGCTCGACGAGGCGGTGCGCCAGTTCAACACGGGCGAGCGGCGGGCGGCGGTGACCAAGGCACCCGCCCCCATCAAGACGGCGCGGCCTTTACCGCGTGTCCAGGGCAATCTCGCGCTGGCCGAGGATGATTGGGCGGATTTCTAGAGGCGCCCTGCTCAAACGACGCCATTGGGCGGGCCGCGACGCACCGAATCGCGAGAGATTTCCGCCTCGATCGCGCCCGTCGGCCGGCCTAAACCAGGACGTCGGACGGCCGCTTTGTGAAAAATCCGCTGAAGCTTTCTGGGGGCGAGTGTCGAAATCTAACCTTGCGGGTCAGCCCGTGCAAAGCTTTGCAACAGGCCTAGAAATCATCCGTCTTCATTACAGAAAGGCAATGTCGGCGCCGCTGTCAACCTGGGGAAACTAGCATAATGCCTGCCCAATCTGGGCCTATCCTTTACACCTCGTAAGTGATTCTACCGCATCCGGCCCAACATAGATTAAGGGGGCGGAGGCTGTCGGCGGCCGCGCCCGCCGCCTTGCGGGTCGCGTTCCCGCATGGGCTGGCGGAGCCGCGCACGCAACGCTGATGGATGCAGCATGGGCCTTGCCCCCGTGACAACGGAGGCATTGACGGTGAAGCACTGGTCGATCGGGAACAAGTTGAGCGTCGCGCTTGGGGCGTTGGCGGCCGTGATCTTGGGGTTCAGCCTGTTCGCGCTGATGCAGATCGCGCGGGTGAACGACAAGGCAGCGGAAGTCGCGGGGCAATGGCTGCCTTCGGTGCGCCAGGTCGCGGCGCTGCAATTGTCGCTCGCGGAAATCCGGCTCGTCCATTGGCGCCACTTCACCGCCGACAGCCCGGCCGCGCTGCAAGACGCCGAGACGCGGATCGCCGAACAGCAGCGCAGTTTTGCGACGCTGCGCCGCGATTATGCCGCGATGCTCCGCTCCGCCGAAGATCGCGCCGATCTCGCGCGCTTCAACCAAAGCGTGGCGGTGCTTGACGGGCATAATGAGCAATGGCTCGCAATGTCACGCGCGGGGCGTCAGGCCGAGGCGATGGCCTATTTCAAGGGGCCGACGCGCAAAGCCTATGACGCCGCCCGCGAGGCGCTCGGTAAGATCGTCGCGCGCAACGCGGCCGGCGCCAAGGCTGCGAGCGACGCCGGCGCGGCGATCTATCACTGGTCGTTCCTGCTGACGATCGCAGCGATTCTCGCGGTGATGACCTTCGCCGGCGCGGCGACGCTTTACCTGCGCCGGGCGATCGCCCAACCGGTCCGCGCGATGACCGAGGCGATGACCGCGCTGGCGGCTGGCGACCTGTCGGTCAGCGTTCCGGCGCGCGATCGGCGCGACGAGATCGGCGCGCTCGCCACCGCGATGGAAGCCTTTCAAACCACAGCGATCGAAGCGCGCGACCGGGCGCAGGAAACGTTGACGGTGGTCGACCGCGTCGGTGCCGCGCTCGCCGCGCTCGCCAAGGGTGACCTCACCCACCGGCTCGACAAGCATGTTGACGGCGCGTTCGCCAAGCTGCGCGACGATTTCAACGCCGCCGCCGATACGCTGCGCGAAACGATCGTCGCGATTGGCGAGCGGGTCGAGACGACGCGGGTCGCGACCACCGACATCGAAATGGCTTCTTCCGATCTCGCCAGCCGCACCTCGCGCCAGGCGGCGAGCCTGGAGGAAACGGCGGCCGCGATCGGTGAACTCACCGACAGCGCCCGCCAGGCGACCGAACAGGTGCGGGCAGTGGCGGATGGCGCTCGCCACGCGACCAGTGCGGCCGAGCAGGGACTCGCTGTCGCGACCGATTCGGCCGATGCGATGCGCGCCATCGCCGAAAGCTCGGCCCGTATCGGCGAGATCGCTTCGCTGATCGACGCGATCGCCTTCCAGACCAACCTGCTCGCGCTCAACGCCGGGGTCGAGGCGGCGCGGGCGGGCGACGCCGGCCGGGGGTTCGCGGTGGTCGCGACCGAGGTGCGCGCGCTCGCGCAGCGCTCGGCGGAAGCGGCCAAGGATGTGAAGGAGATCATCGGCTCGGCATCGGCCCAGGTCTCTTCGGGCGTGGCGCTCGTCGAACGCTCGGGCGAGGCGCTGAAGCAAATCGTCGCCGAAACCACCAAGGTGAGCGCGCTCGCCAAGGACATCAGCGCGGTCGTCGAGCGCCAGTCGGGCAGTATCGGCGAGATCAGCGCGGCGCTCGGCGACATGAACCTGGGCACCCAGCAGAACGCGGCGATGGTCGAGGAAACCAACGCCACCTGCGTCAACCTCGCGCGCGAAGCGGTCGCGCTCGACGAGGCGGTGCGCCAGTTCAACACGGGCGAGCGGCGGGCGGCGGTGACCAAGGCCGCCAAGCCGGCGAACCCCGCCAAGGCGCCCCGCCCCATCCACCGCGCGCAAGGCAATCTTGCCCTGGCCGAAGAGGATTGGGCCGAGTTCTAAATCTCGCCCTCGGCCGCCGGCGCGTCCGTCGCCGGCGGCAAAGAGCCTTCGCAGCGTGCCAAACGTTAGCCAATTTTTTGCCCGCCGCGCGCTAGGCTGTGTCCTAATGTCGATCGAGGGCAAGCGCTTCTACCCCGGCGAGCGGGCGACCGCCGATCAATTGCTGTCACTCGCCGCCGAGTATCGCCGCTCGGCCGAGACGTTGCTGCCAGCGGGGCGCAACGGCGTGCCGCTCTCGTGGGCGCCGTACCGGCTGGTCGCGATCCACGCGATCGAGCTTTACCTGAACGCCTATCTGATCGCCGCCGGTCATCCCCATGCCGCCGTGCGCGGGCTCCGGCACGATACGGCCTCCCGCGCCGAGCTGGCGATGCTCGCCAAGGTGGATTTGCGGCGGCGAACCGTAGCGCATTTGCGCTTCTTGTCGGCGAACCGCGAATATCTCGTCACACGTTACGACCCGGCGCCGTCATCGACCTCGATATCCCAGCTAACGCGGCTGCGGGCGACGCTGAACGAGGTCGCGGAAAAGATCGATAAGCTGGCGCGGAAGGAAAAAGCAACGCCGCGGCAAGGCCGAGCCTGAACGACGCGACGATCAGCGCGAAAGTGCGGCCCGATGACGGCCTAGCGCCGTTCCCGATCTGATCGCATCGGATCGCCGCTCTCGGTTCGTGATTTAACGTGATTTCCTAGCGGGCAGGTAATGCCACCTGCCTCGAAATCGCTCTACGCTACCTCGCCCACCACACCGCAAATCCGCTCCACCACCTGCTTTACCTGCTCGGGATCATCCCCTTCCGCCATCACCCGGATCACCGGCTCGGTGCCCGAAGGGCGGATCACCAGCCGGCCCTTGCCGTAAAGTTCGGCCTCGGCCTCGGCGATCACCGCTTGCACGCGCTCATGCTCCAGCGGCTTGCCGCCGGCGAAGCGGACGTTCTTTAGCAGTTGCGGCAAGGGATCGAAGCGGTGGAGCACCTCGCTCGCCGGGCGCCCCGCGCGGACGATTTCCGCGAGCACCTGAAGCGCGGCGACCAGCCCGTCGCCGGTGGTCGCGTAATCGCTCAGGATGATGTGCCCCGATTGCTCGCCGCCGACATTGCAGCCACGGTGGCGCATCGCCTCCAGTACATAACGGTCGCCCACCTTCGTACGCACCAGACCCAGTTCATGGCTTTCTAGATAGCGTTCGAGCCCCAGGTTCGACATCACCGTCGCGACGAGCAGTCCGTTGCGCAACTGGCCGCGCCGCGCCCAACCGAGCGCGATCGTCGCCATCAACTGATCGCCATCGATCACCCGGCCCTTTTCGTCGACCACGATCAGCCGGTCGGCATCGCCATCGAGCGCGATCCCGAGATCGGCGCCCGCCGCCACCACGGTCTCGCACAACAATTGCGGCGACGTGGAACCCACCCCGTCATTGATGTTCTTGCCATTGGGCTCGACCCCGATCGCGACGACGTCGGCGCCCAGCTCCCATAACGCGGAAGGGGCGACCTGATAGGCGGCGCCGTTCGCGCAGTCGACGACGATGCGCAGCCCGTCGAGCCGCAAGTCCTTCGGGAAAGTGAGCTTGGCGGCATGGATATAGCGCCCGCGCGCATCGTCATAGCGCTTGGCGCGGCCAATATCGGCGGCGGGGGCGAGCGGGATGTCGCTTTCGATCAGCCGCTCGATCGCGAGTTCGTCCTCGTCGGACAGTTTATAACCATCGGGACCGAACAATTTGATGCCGTTGTCGGCGAACGGATTATGGCTCGCCGAGATCATCACGCCCATGTCGGCGCGCATCGATTGGGTGAGCATCGCGACCGCGGGGGTCGGCATCGGCCCCACCAGTACCACGTCCATGCCCACGGCGGTGAACCCCGCGATCAGCGCCGACTCGAGCATATAGCCCGACAGCCGCGTATCCTTGCCGATCACCACCCGGTGCTTGTGATCGCCGCGCGCGAAATGGGCGCCCGCCGCCATCCCGACCTGCATCGCCATCGCCGCGGTCATCGGCGCCATGTTGGTCAGGCCGCGAATACCGTCCGTGCCGAAATATTTTCTTGCCATGCTTCGCCACTCAAATTGCTTGCCGCCGCCCGCCAAGGCTGGGCAGGAGGCCCGCTTTGCCCTTAACTGTGCGAGCGCATGTCACAACCCACCCGCATCTTGCTATCCCTAATTGTTGGTCTCGCCGCCGGGATCGTGGCGGCGGCGAGCGGCGGCGCATGGGTGGCCCCCGCCGCCGACGTGGCGCAGCCGATCGGCGAGGCGTGGCTCGCGGGGCTGAAGATGACGATCGTTCCGCTGATCGTCGCGCTGCTGATCACCGGCGTCGCGGCGACCGCCGAGACGGCGCGTTCGGGGCGGCTCGCGGCGCGCGCACTGACCTTGTTCATGACATTGCTGGTGATTTCATCGGCGCTGGCTGCGGTCATCATGCCGGCGATCCTGGCGCTTTGGCCGCTCGATCCAGCAGCGGGCGGTGCCTTGCGGCGGGCGCTCGCGGGCGCGCAGCCGACCGGGCCAATGCCCGGCTTCACCGAATTCATGAAGGCGATCATCCCGACCAACCCGATCGCCGCCGCCGCCAATGACGCGATCCTGCCGCTGATTATCTTCACCATGGCGATGGCGTTCGCGATCACCCGACTGCCGGCCGAGCGGCGCACGCTCCTGGTGGATTTCTTCCAGGCGGTCGCTGACGCGATGCTGGTGGTGATCAACTGGGTGCTGGCGCTCGCACCGATCGGGGTCGCGGCGCTCGCCTTCGTCGTCGGCGCGCGGGCGGGTACGGCGGCGGTGGGGGCGTTGCTCCACTATATCGTCACTTATTCGGCGGTCGGACTGATCATCGGGCTGCTCGCCTATCCGCTGGTGCTGATCGCGGGGCGGGTGCCGCTGGGCCGTTTCGCCCGCGCGGTGGCGCCGGCCCAGGCGGTCGCGATCTCGACCCAGAGCTCGCTCGCCTCGCTGCCGGCGATGATCAAGGGCGCGGAGGGCTTGGCGCTGCCCAAGCCGGTGTCGGGGGTGGTGTTGCCGCTCGCGGTCGCGGTGTTCCGCATCACCGCCCCGCCGATGAACCTAGCGGTGATCCTCTACATCGCCCATTGGTACGGGCTGGCGCTGAGCCCGCTCCAGATCGTCGCGGCCGTCGCGGCGGCATCGGTGACGACGTTCAGCGGCGTCGGGCTGCCGGGGCAGGTGAGCTATGTCGCCTCGGTCGCGCCGATCGGGCTGGCGATCGGGGTGCCGGTCGAGGCGCTGGGGCTGCTGATCGCGGTCGAGACGATCCCGGACATCTTCCGCACGCTCGGCAATGTGACGATGGACGTGGCGGTGACGGCGATCCTGTCGCGCGGCGCTGCGGCGGAGGATGTGACGGTGGGTTAGCCCCACACGCGCATCGCCCCGGCTCTCGTGCCCGCTGCCTTAGCGCAGCGCCCCCGCCACCAGCTTATGCAGCTTGGTGTGCAGCCCGTCATTGGCGGCGAGCACCTCGCGCCGGTCGATCATTCTGTCGCCGCCGCGATAGTCGCTGACGTAACCACCGGCTTCCTTCACCAGCAGCAGACCGGCCGCCACGTCCCAGTGACTGAGGCCCGATTCCCAAAAGCCATCGAACCGCCCCGCCGCGACCCAGGCGAGATCGAGCGCGGCCGAACCAAAGCGGCGAATCCCCGCGACAGAGGGTGCGACCGCACCGAAAATCCGGCTCCACTGCGCGAAATCGCCGTGGCCGAGGAAGGGGATGCCGGTCGCGATCAACGCGTCCGCCAGATCGCCGCGCGCGGAGACACGCAGCCGCTGATCCTGCAACCAGGCCCCCCTGCCCTTCTCGGCCCAGAAGCTCTCGTCGGTCAGCGGCTGATATATAAGTGCCGCCATCGGCTCCCACTTGCCACCCGGCTTGGGTTCCTCGGCCGCGATCGAGATCGCGAAATGGGGGATGCCGTGGAGGAAGTTGCTGGTTCCGTCGAGCGGATCGATCACGAAGCGCGGCTTGTTCGGATCGCCCTCGACGATGCCACGCTCCTCCATCACGAACGCCCAATCGGGCCGTGCTGCGCTCAATTCCTCATACAATGTCTGCTCGGCGCGCTTGTCGGCCATCGAGACGAAATCGGCCGGCCCCTTGCGGCTCACCTGGAGGTGCTGAACCTCGCCAAAGTCGCGGCGCAGGCGTGGCGCCGCCTTGCGCGCGGCGCGTTCCATAACGGTGATCAGGCCGGAATGCGAAACCATAAAACACCTTTAGCCCTCTCCCTTTCAGGAGAGGGTTGGGAGAGAGGACGCAACGGAGAGGTGACGCAGCACACGGCGCCTCTCCCCGACCCTCTCCCTGAAGGGGAGAGGGAGAAGCGCTCAGTCCGCGCGCCGGACGTAAGCCTGTTCGTACACATCGACGACGATGCGCGTGCCGCTTTCGATATGCGGCGGCACCATGATCCGCACGCCATTATCGAGCACCGCCGGCTTATAGCTGGAAGAGGCGGTTTGCCCCTTCACCACCGCGTCGGCCTCGACGATCACCGCCTCGATCGTATCGGGCAGCTGCACGCTGATCGGCTCTTCGTCGTAAAGTTCCATCACCACGTCCATCCCGTCCTGCAGGAAGGCGGCAGCCTCCCCCAACAGGTCGCGGGGCAGCGTGGTTTGATCATAGGTTTCCTTGTCCATGAAGACGAGCATGTCGCCTTCGGGGTAGAGGAACTGGAAATCCTTGGTGTCGAGCCGGACGCGCTCCACCGTTTCGGCCGAGCGGAAGCGGACATTGTTCTTGCGGCCGTCGCGCAGGTTTTTCATTTCGACCTGCATATAGGCACCACCCTTGCCGGGCTGGGTGTGCTGGATCTTCACCGCCCGCCAGATGCCGCCTTCATACTCGATGATATTGCCGGGGCGAATGTCGACGCCGCTGATCTTCATGGGAACCCTGTTTCAAAGAAAGAGCAAGGCGCGCCCTTAGCGCCCCGCGCGGAGGCAGGCAAGGCGGCCTCAGTAACGATCGCGCAACCGGCCGACGCTGGAGGTGACGGCTTTGGTACGCACATCCCCCTCGGCGCATTCCGCCTCCAGCGCGGCGCGGATCGCCTCGATTTCGCGATCGGCCTTGTGCTCGATGCCGATGAACTGGACGCGCGCCTGCTCCACCGCGCGCAGCAGCTCGTCGAGCTTCGCCTGCATCGCCGCCGAGTCGCGGTTCTGCGAATTCTGGATCAGGAACACCATCAGGAAGGTGACGATCGTCGTCGCGGTGTTCACGACCAGCTGCCAGGTGTCCGAATAATGGAAGATCGGCCCGGTGAGCCCCCACACCGCGATCACGGTGAGGGCGAGGATGAAAGCGATGGGCTGGCCGGCCAGGGCGGCAACCCGTCCGGCGATGAGCGTGAACAGGCGATCGAACATGGGCCTCCTGCGGCGCGACGAAAGGCTTCGCCATCAAGGCCATCGCCGCGGCGCGCGCAAGCCTGTGGCAATCACTCCCCCGCAAGGTCGCCGCGCTAGACCAAATTACAATGGGGACGAACGCGCGCCAGCCGGGCGGCGTCAGGCCCCGAGGACAGCCGCGAACGCCCGCACCGCCGCCACCTCGTCACCACCCCACACCGCGCCTGACACGGCGACGAAATCGGCGCCGGCCGCGATCAGCGGCGCGGCATTCTGCGGCGTGATCCCGCCGATCGCGACGCAGGGCAGCTCGAACAAGGTCGACCACCAGCTGAGCAGCACTGGTTCGGCATGATGCTCGACCGTCTTGGTCCGCGTCGGGTAAAACGCACCGAACGCGACATAATCGGCGCCCGCCTCGCCCGCTTCCATCGCCAGATGACGGCTGGCGTGGCAGGTGACGCCGATCTGCGCCGCCGGCCCCAGCAACGCGCGCGCCTCGCGTGGATCGCCATCGCCCTGGCCAAGATGCACGCCGTCCGCCCCCAGCCGCTTGGCGAGCGCCATGTCGTCGTTGACGATGAAGGCCACGTCATGCTCGGTGCAAATCCGCTGCAACGGTTCGGCGAGCCGCGCCGCCGCGTGCTGATCGACGCCTTTCACCCGGAACTGGAACGCCGCCACCGGCCCGGCCCCAAGCGCACGCTTCAACCGCTCGGGAAAACCGCCGCCCACCTCAAGCGGCGAGATCAGGTAAAGCTGGCACGGCGGCCGGCGATCGTCGCGAACGAAGGCGGCGGCGAAATCAGGGTCGAGGGGGCCTAGCGGATCGTCTTCGGTCATTGCCGTCGCATGGCGCGCGCCGAGGCTCTCGGCAAGAGGCTCAGCCGATCACCCGCGCGATTAGAAAACCGTCCCACTTCTTCGCGCCCACGGTCTGGATGGCGGTCGCCTCCACGCGGGGTTCGCGCGCGAAATAGTCGAACAATGCGCGCGTGCCGATGATGCGTGGGTCATCGCTCGCGGTATCGAGAACCCCACCCTCGCGCACGACATTCTCGACGATGATCACGCTGCCCGCCGGGGTCAGCCCGTCGAGCGCGGCGCGGACATAGGCAACGCCATTCTCCTTATCGGCATCGACGAAGACCAGATCGAACGGGGTGCGCGGCAAGGCGGCGAGCGACTCCAGCGCCGCGCCGACGTGAATGGTGACCCGCTCGGCCAGCCGGGCGCGGGTCAGATTGGCGCGGGCGACCTCGGCATGGTGCGGATCGATCTCCAGCGTGACCAGCGCGCCATCATCGGGCAGCGCGCGCGCAAGCCAGATCGTCGAGTAACCGCCCAGCGTGCCGATCTCCAAAATCCGCCGCGCTCCAATCGCCTTGGCGAGCAGGTAAAGCAGCTTGCCCTGCGCTGGAGATACGTCGATCGCCGGCAGCTCGGCGGCCGCGTTGGCCGCGAGCGCGGCATCGAGCACCGGATCGTGCGGCAGCAAATGGCCGGTGATGAACTCGTCGACCGCCGCCCATTCCATCGCTCGTCTCCGCTTCAGAAATGCGCCGAATAGCCGCCGTCGACGGTGATGATCATCCCCGTCACATAACTCGCCGCGTCGCTTGCCAGGAATAGCGCGGCGCCCGCGATTTCCTCGGGCCGGCCCCAGCGCTTGAGCGAGGTGCGCCGGTCAAGCCAGGCGGCGATGTCCGGATTGGTGATCATAGCCGCATTCGCCTCGGTCGCGAAGAAGCCGGGGGCGATGCCGTTCACGGTGATCCCGTGCGGCCCCAGCTCGGCGGCGAGCGCGCGGGTGAGCGCCGCGAGCCCGCCTTTGGCCATCGTATAGGCTGCGTCGCCGCTATTGGCGATGTCGCCGGCGATCGAGGTGATGTTGATGATCCGCCCGCGCCCCTTGGCCATCATCGGCCGCGCCGCCGCGCGGGCGATCGCGAAGGGGGCGATCAGGTTCACCTCGGCGAGCGCGCGCACCTCGGCGAGCGCGAAATCGAACAGCGCGCGGCGATCGCGCTGGCCGACATTGTTGACCAAAATGTCGAGCTTATGGTCGGTCGCGATCGCCGCCGCGCGCGCCTCCAGATCAGGCGCGGCGAGATCGAACGGCATCGGCTCGGCGCGCGGGCCGATCGCCGCGGCTGCCCGCGCCAGTGCAGCCGGATCGCGCCCGCCAAGCAGCACGCGCGCGCCCGCCTCCGCCAGCGCACGCGCGATCTCGAACCCCAGCCCCCGCCCCGCGCCGGTCACCAGCGCGGTGCGGCCATCGAGCGTGAACGGGTTCAGGCTTCCTCGCCCTTATAAATCGCGACGAGCTTGTCGAGCATCGCCAGCGCTTCCGCGCGGGGCCGCTGGAAGGTGTTGCGACCGATGATCGAGCCGTTGCCGCCGCCGTCGCGAATGTCGCGCGCGTCTTGATACACCGCGTCCGCGCCCTTCGCCGCGCCGCCCGAGAATACCACGATCCGGCGGCCATTGAAGCAGCTCTTCACGACATGCTTCACGCGCGTGGCCTGGGCCGACCAGTCATGCCCTTCATAGGCCTTTTGCGCGTCCTTCTGCTCGATATGGTTGCTCGGCAGCTTTACCTTGATGATGTGCGCGCCAAGCAGCGCGGCCATGTGCGCGGCATAGGCGCCGACATCGAGCGCGAGTTCGCCGTCCTTCGAAAGCTTGCCACCGCGCGGGTACGACCAGATCACGGTGGCGATGCCGACCGACTTCGCCTCGGCGATCATCTCCTTGATCTCCTCCATCATGTCGAACACGTCGTCCGCGCCCGGATAGATGGTGAAGCCGATCGCTGAGCAGCCCAGCCGCAGCGCATCCTCGACGCCACCGGTCACCGCCTGATTGATGCTGGTCGCCCAGCTGTTCGACGAATTGACCTTCAGGATCGTCGGGATCTGGCCGGCGAAGCTGTCCGCCCCAGCCTCGATCATGCCGAGCGGCGCGGCATAGGCCGAAAGCCCGGCATCGATCGCCAGCTGATAATGGTAATGCGGATCATAGGCATCGGGATTCACCGCGAAGCTGCGCGCCGGGCCATGTTCGAACCCCTGATCGACCGGCAGGATGATCAGCTTGCCGGTGCCGCCCAGGCGGCCCTGCATCAGGATGCGCGCCAGATTGGCCTTCACCCCCGGATTATCGGACTCGTAATTGTTGAGAATGGCTTTGACGGTCGGCGTCATTCGGGTTCCCCTGCGATCATGCATACGAATGCTGCCGGGCTGTTAGCCGCCACGAGGCAGGGCGGCAACTGCTTAGCGGGTGCGTGCTGTGCCTGCTTGACGCACGCCCTGGCGTAGGAAAGATTGCCTATTCTGAACAAGGGAGCCGGCATGATCCGCGCCATAGCCTTGCGTCTCGCTGCATTACCTCTCGCGGTGATGCTAGTCGGCGCGTCGCCCAAACTCAGGGTGGGCGATATCGCGCCCGAGGGTGAGTTTACCTTGGTAAGTGGCGAAAAGGTGGCGATCAGCGCTTTGCGAGGGCAGGTCGTCGTGATCAATTTCTGGGCGACATGGTGTGTGCCCTGCCGCAAGGAATTGCCGACACTAGACGCCTTTTATCGCCTGACAAAGCAACACGGTCTGCGCGTCTTCGCGGTAACGACCGAGGACTCCGTGCCGATCTATGCGATGAAGAAGGTGTTCGACACCATGGCGATCAGCCCGGTGAAGCGGGTGAAGGGCCCCTATTTCAGCCTGGGGGCGGTGCCGACTAATTTCATCATCGATCGGGCAGGACGGGTGCGTTACGCCAAAACCGGCGCGTTCGATCTCGACGATCTAAACCGCGAAGTCGTGCCGTTACTTAACGAACCGGCGCCCGAGGCACCAGCGCTCTAGGCACGCGCCAGCGCCGCCACCCCGGGCAGTTCCTTGCCTTCCATCCATTCGAGGAACGCGCCGCCGGCGGTTGAGACGAAGCTCATCGCGTCTGCGGCGCCGGCCACGTTGAGCGCGGCCACCGTATCGCCCCCGCCCGCGACCGAAACGAGCGAGCCCTCGGCGGTGAGCGCAGCGGCGGTCCGCGCGAGCGCGACGGTCGCGGTATCGAAGGGCGGCGTCTCGAACGCGCCGAGCGGGCCGTTCCAGACGAGCGTCCGGCAGGTCTTGAGCACATCGCCCAGCGCTTCCACCGCCGCCGGGCCGATATCGAGGATCATCTCGTCAGCCGCGACTTCGTGGACGTTGCAGGTGCGCAAGGATGGTGGGTTCGGCGCAAATTCCTTCGCAACCACGACATCGTAGGGAAGATGGATCGTGCAGCCGGCGCTTTCGGCCGCCGCGAAGATTTCTTCGGCGGTGCCGGTCAAGTCATGCTCGCACAACGACTTACCAACATTCACCCCGCGCGCGGCGAGGAAGGTGTTGGCCATGCCGCCGCCGATGATCAGGTGATCTACCCGGGCGACGAGATGCTTTAGTACGTCCAGCTTGGTCGAAACCTTGGCGCCGCCCACCACCGCCGCGACCGGGTGCTGCGGATTGCCGAGCGCCTTGTCGAGCGCGTCGAGCTCGGCCTCCATCTGCCGTCCGGCGAAGGCTGGCAGCCGGTGGGCGAGGCCCTCGGTCGAGGCGTGCGCGCGGTGCGCGGCCGAAAAGGCATCGTTGACGTAGAGATCGCCGAGCGCGGCGAAGCGGTCGATTACCTCGGGCGCGTTCTTCTCTTCGCCGCCGAAGAAGCGGGTGTTCTCGAGAAGCGCGACGTCGCCCGGGGCGAGCGTGGCGACCGATTCCGCCGCGCCCTCCCAATCGACATAGCGCACCGGGCGGCCGAGCACCGCCGCGAACGGCTGCGTGATCTGCGCCAGGCTGAACTCGGGCGTGGGCGCCTTGGGCCGGCCGAAATGCGCGAGGACAAGCACGATCGCGCCCTTGTCCGCCAGTTCGGCGACGGTCGGCACGGCGGCGCGCAGGCGGGTATCGTCGGTGACGGCGCCGTCCGCCATCGGCACATTCAGATCCTCGCGCACCAGCACGCGCTTGCCCGCCACATCGCCCATATCGTCGAGTGTCTTGAAAGCCCTCACGCCGCCAACTCCCCAAAACTTTCGATTGCGATTGTGTCGCCGATGGCGACCATGCCGCCGCTCAGCACCCGCGCGCAGGCGCCGCCGCGCCAATCGAGGCGGAGGGCGGCCTGCAGGCCCGGGATCAGCGCGTCCATCCGCTCGCACGGATCGCATTCGGTGGTGATTTCCAGCCGCACCGCGCCGATGCGCAGGATCGCCCCCGCGCGCTGCGGCAGATCAAGCCCCTCAACCAACAGATTGGCGCGGCGCGACCACCAGGGAAGATCAGCCTCAAGCTCGGCCATCGCCGCCGCCCAATCGCCCACTTCGATCAGCGTCACCTGCCGCCGGTTGCGCTTGCCGGGCTTGAACACGCCCTTGCAATCGCCCTCGACGCCAAGTTCGGGGGTGATCAGGGCGCGCTCCAGCGTCTCCATCGCAGCGCGTGGGGCGGCGTGGCGGGCGATGCCGGCGAGGGTGGCGGCGGTCATTTGATCAGCCCCGCGCCGCCACAGATCGGCCCGTCACCCCGGCCCCCGAGCCGGGGTCCCGCTGCCGCACGCCGAACGAAGCAGCGGGCCCCCGGGTCAAGCCCGGGGTGACATGGCAAGGTCGGGGGGCGACGCCAACAAGCATCAGAGCAGCGCGGCCATCGCCTTGGCGGTGTCGACCATGCGGTTCGAGAAGCCCCATTCATTGTCGTACCAGCTGACGACGCGCACCAGCTTGCCCTCGATCACCGCCGTCTCGAGGCTGTCGACCGTCGACGAGGCCGGGGCGTGGAGCAGGTCGATCGAAACCAGCGGATCGGTGCTGTAATCGAGGATACCCTTCAGCGGCCCGCTTTCCGCCGCCGCCTTGAGCGCCGCGTTTACCTCGTCGCGGGTCACGTCGCGCTTGGGCGTGAAAGTCAGGTCGACCAGACTCACGTCCGGGGTCGGCACGCGGATCGCCGAGCCGTCGAGCTTGCCCTTCAGCTCCGGCAGCACCTCGCCCACCGCGCGCGCGGCGCCGGTGGTGGTCGGGATCATGCTCATCGCTGCCGCACGCGCACGGCGGAGGTCGCTGTGGACTTGATCGAGGATCTTTTGATCGTTGGTGTAGGCGTGAACCGTGGTCATCAGCCCGCGCTCGATGCCGAAGGCGTCGTTCAGCACCTTGGCGACGGGGGCGAGGCAGTTGGTGGTGCACGACGCGTTCGAGACGATGGTGTGATCAGCCGCCAGCTTGTCGTGGTTCACGCCGTAGACGACCGTCAGGTCCGCGCCCTTGGCCGGGGCCGAGATCAGCACGCGCTTGGCGCCCGCGTCGAGATGCTTCTGCGCGCTCGCGCGATCGGTGAAGAAGCCGGTGCATTCGAGCACCAGATCGATGCCGAGTTCGGCGTGGGGCAGATTGGCCGGGTCGCGCTCGGCGGTGACGCGGACGCGCTTGCCGTCGATCACCAGATCATTGCCCTCGGCGGCGACGGTGCCCGGATATTTGCCGTGAACCGAATCGCGCGCGAACAGCCATGCGTTCGATTTGGCATCGGCCAAGTCGTTGATCGCGACCAGCTCGAGCCCGGTATCCCTCCGCTCCAGCATCGCCCGCGCGACCAGGCGACCGATGCGCCCGAAGCCGTTGATCGCTACCTTCACCGTCATAAACTACTCCCCTGGTTCAGCGCCCCAGCCGCGCGGCGATTTGCGGCGCGATACTGTCGGCGGTCAGCCCGAAATGGCGATACAGCGCCTCGGCCGGGGCGGAGGCGCCGAAGCTGTCGATCCCGAAGCGCATCCCGTCGGCCCCGGTCCAACGCTCCCAGCCAAAGGTCGTGCCCGCCTCGATCGAGACTTTGAGCACATCGGCGGGCAGCAGCTCGGCCTGATAGGCGTTGTCCTGCGCTTCGAAATGGCGCCAGCTCGGCATCGAGACGACATCGGCGCCGATCCCTTGTGCCTCCAGCGCTTGCGCCGTCTCCACCGCGACACTCACTTCGGAGCCGGTTGCGATCAGCACGACCGCGCGCGACGCCTGGGCGGCGCGCAGCCGGTAAGCGCCGCGCGCGCTCAGCATCCCGCCCTCGCCGCGCAGCGTCGGCAGATTCTGGCGCGAGAGCGCGAGCAGCCCCGGCCCATCGGCGCGGGCGAGCGCGAGCGTCCAGCATTCGGCGGTCTCAACCGCGTCGCACGGGCGGTAGACATCCAAGCCCGGGATCATCCGCAGGCTTTGCAGATGCTCGATCGGCTGATGCGTCGGACCATCCTCGCCCAGGCCGATCGAATCATGCGTCATCACATAGATCACGCGCGCATGTTGCAGCGCCGAGAGGCGGATTGCGGCACGGGCATAATCGGCGAATACCAGGAACGTGCCGCCATAGGGGATCACCCCGCCATGCAGCGCCATGCCGTTCATCGCGGCGGCCATGCCGAATTCGCGGATGCCGTAATAAAGGTAGCGGCCGCCGTAATTCTCGGCGGTCAGCGGGGCGGTGGCGGCGGTCTTGGTGTTGTTCGACCCAGTGAGGTCAGCCGAGCCGCCGATCAGCTCGGGGATCAGCGGCGTGATCGCCTCGAGCGCCATTTCGCTCGCCTTGCGCGTCGCCACCTTGGGCGCATCGGCGATGAGTTTCGCCATGAACGCTTCCGCCTCGCCCTGCGGCGCGGGGAGCTGGCCAGCCATGCGCCGCTCAAACTCGGCGCGTTGAGGGTGCGCGGCAGCCCGTTCGGCCCAAGCCGCGCGCGCGCCCGCCGAGCGCTTGCCGGCGCGCAGCCACGCCTCGCGAATATCCTGGGGCACCTCGAACGGCGCGGCGGTCCAACCGAGCGCTTCGCGCGCGCCGGCGACTTCGGCGGCGCCGAGCGGCGAGCCGTGGGTCTTGGCCGTCCCCTGCTTGGTCGGCGCGCCCTTGCCGATGATCGTGCGGCAGCGGATCAGCGAGGGGCGCGGATCGGCGACGGCCTCCGCCAGCGCTTCGGCAAGAGCGGCGAAATCATGCCCGTCGCATTCCACCACATGCCAGCCGGTCGCGCCGAAGCGCGCGGGAATGTCTTCGCTCGACGACAGCGAGACGGCACCGTCGATGGTGATGTTGTTATCGTCCCACAGCACGTTCAGCCGGCCGAGCTTCAGATGCCCGGCAAGCCCGATCGCCTCATGGTTGATGCCCTCCATCAGGCAGCCATCGCCCGCGATCACCCAGGTGCGGTGATCGACCAGAGCGTCGCCGAACGCCGCGTTCAGATGCCGCTCGGCGATCGCCATGCCGACTGCCATCGCCAGCCCCTGCCCCAGCGGGCCGGTGGTGCATTCGACGCCGGGCAGCTCGAAATTTTCCGGGTGCCCCGCGCACGGGCTGCCCAATTGGCGGAACGCCTTGATGTCGTCGATCGTCGGGCGCGCATAGCCGGTCAGGTGGAGCAGCGCGTAGATCAGCATCGATCCGTGCCCGGCCGACAGCACGAAGCGGTCACGGTCCGCCCAATGCGGATCGGCGGGATCGAACTTCAGATATTGGGTGAAGAGCACCGTCACCGCGTCGGCCATGCCCATCGGCATGCCGGGATGACCCGAATTGGCGGCCTCCACCGCATCCATCGCCAGCGCGCGAACGGCGTTGGCAAGCTGTTGGTCGGTCGGCGCCATCCTATCCCCGCTGCGGCACTCAGCGCGCCGTGAGTCGAAAGTCGCGCGCGTCTTTGCGGTGGCACGGCGCCCCCGTCAACCGCCTCGCCGCGCCGCCGGCTTGCGGGGGCCGCGCACCGTGCTACGTTGCGGCGCATGGCAGAGGCGTTGGCGCGGATCGAGGCCGCGCTCGAACGGATCGACCGCGCGGCGGCGCGGCACCAGGAGCAAGCGGCGCGGGTCGCGGCCCGGCACGACCGGCTGCGCGAACGGGTGGCGGCGGCGGTGACAGCGCTTGACGCTCTGATCGAGCACGATGGCTGAGGTGGTGATCCAGCTTGGCGGGCGCGGCTATCCCGTCGCCTGCGCCGATGGCCAGGAGCCGCGGCTCCAGGCGCTCGGCGCGATGCTCGCCGAACGCTGGCCGATCGCGCAGCGCGCGGCCGGCACCGGCCCGCCCGAACGCGCGCTGCTGCTGCTCGCGCTGATGCTGGCCGACGCGCTCGACGAGGCGCGCACCGCGCAGCCGCTTGGCGATGCCGGCCTGCTCGATCGGCTCGCGACCCGGCTTGAAGCGCTGGCGGAAAGCCTTGAGGACGCCGCGCAAAATCCCTAGATAGGGCACGGCGGGTACTGCCCGGCACGAGCTTTAGGAACATCCCTGAGGCGATATCACCATCCACGGGGGCTGTCCCTACCCTGGCCCTGGCCAAGGCAAACGGTTCCCACCTGACGTTGAGGCGTCAGAGGATATTCGAGCAACCGACCCATGGTGGTCCCGCCACTTACCCCTCCGCTGAAAGCCGATCTCCGCGCGGCGATGCGCGCCGCGCGCTTGCGGCAGGCGGCCGTTCCGATCGTGCCACCGGCGCCGTTCCTCGCACGTCTGGCCCGGCCAGGCGTGATCGCCGCTTATCTCCCGATCGCGGGCGAGGCCGACCCGGCGCTGCTCGTGGACGCCGCGGTCGCGCGCGGCTGGGGACTGGCGCTGCCCCGCATTGCCCGGCGCGGTGCGCCGATGCGCTTTTTGGACGGCAACGCCCCGCGCGAACCGGGGCCGATGGGCCTCACCCAGCCGGTCGCGGACGCGCGCGAATTGGTGCCCGATCTGATCCTCACCCCGCTGGTCGCGTTCGACCGCTGCCTCAACCGGCTGGGCCAGGGCGCGGGCTTTTACGATCGGGCGTTCGCCGACCACCCCCAGAGCTTGCGGATCGGCGTCGCCTGGTCCATCCAGCGCGCCGAGGCGGTGCCGACCGAGCCCTGGGACGTGCCGCTCCACGCTGTCATCACCGAACAGGGCTGGATCGAGCGATGACCCCAAGTTGGCGCAAACCCGCCGGCGCGCTGCTGCTGTTGCTGTTGATCACGCTTTGGGCGGTGCTGGTGACGAGCCTGTCGGGTACGCTCGCGCGCTGGCCGACGCTGGTGCAGGCGCTCTTCTATCTGGTGACGGGGATCATCTGGATTACTCCGCTAAAGCCCTTGCTGCGCTGGATGGAAACGGGGCGCTGGCGGGCGGAAAAATAAGGCCCCCGCCGCGCGCGACAGGGGCCAAGTCTAGAGAGCCGCGGGTGCCCTAGCGGTAGTTAAATCCATAATAGCTATAGACCTGCTCGCCATAGCTATCGTCATAGCTGGGTTCCTGATCGCTGTAATGCAGCGCACCCTGCAGCTGTTCCTTGGTAACGTCGACCACATAGCCGCCATGTTCGGTACTATAGGTCAGCGCGTCCCAGGGCAGAGGATAACGGTCGGTGCCTATGCCGAGAAAGCCACCAAAGGTCATTACCGCATAATCGACTTGGCCCGAAAGCTTATCGACCATGAAATGCTCGATCGTGCCGAGCCGTTCGCCCTGCTGGTTGTAAACCGCGGTTCCTTCGACCTTGTTCGAGGCGATGAGATCGCTGGTCTCGCGCGTGTCCAAATTCTGGCTGGTGTCCATGATTGCCCTCTTGGCTTGCGGCGCGGCGGGATAAAGCCGCGCTTCCGTGGGGATCAACGCATGGCGAAGCGCACGTGCGGCAACGGTTGATCGCTCGGACGGCTCGGTTGAGCAGAAGCAGCTGAGAAGTGGCGCGAGTGACGGGGCTCGAACCCGCGACCTCCGGCGTGACAGGCCGGCGCTCTAACCGACTGAGCTACACCCGCGCATCGGTTGAGGCGGCGCGGATAGGCGAGCCGTGCCGGGCTGTCAACAGCCGAATGACCAGGCGTGGCGCCGGGGTCAAAACGGGCCTCAGCGCTGCCCGCCGCCCGCGCGCCGTCGCTGCTCGAGCGTGCCGTGTTCGAACAGGAAGCCGGCGATGTCGGGCTTGCCGGCGGCCGCGACCACCGTTTGGGCGATGATCAGGATCGGCACCGCCAGCAGCGCTCCCGCCGTGCCCCACACCCACCCCCAGAAGCTCAACGAAATCAGGATCATGATCGGGTTGATCGTCAGCCGGTGGCCGACGATGAGCGGCGTGATGACATTCGCCTCCAGCAGGTGCGACGCGATCATGATCGCCGCCGGCATCAGCGCCACCCACAAATCGGTGAACACCATCGTCCCGCCCAGCGCGAGCAGCACCGCCGCCACGATCGGCCCGAAATAGGGAACGTAATTGAGCAGCGCGACGATGCCACCCCACATCGCCGGGTATGGCATCCCCATCGCCCACAGGCACCCCGCCAGGAACACCCCGAGCGAGAAGTTGATGACGGTGATCGTCCCCAGATAGGCCGAGGTATCGTCGACCACGTCCTGAATGACGCGCGCGGTCGCCATCGCACCCGAAAAGCTCGCGCGGCTGGTGATCGTCTCGCGCCGCAGCCGCGTCCAGCCGGCGAGGAAGAAATAGACGACGAGGATGCCGAAGAAGATGTGGACGAACACCGACGGCGCCGAACTCGCGATCAGATCGACGAGCGAACTCGGCGGCGGTTGCTGGGTCTGCGCCGCCCGCGCGACCGACTGCGCCGAGCCGGCAGCGAATTTCATCGCGGTGCGATCGATGTATTTTTCCAGGCTTTGATAGAGCTCCAGAATCGGCTTCAGGTTCATCTGGATGCGCCCGATCCGTTCGGGCAGCAGGCGGAAGAACGCGACCGCCGGCACGATGATCGCCGCTAGCGCGACATTGGCGGCGGCGAGAAAGCCCGTAACGCAGAGCAGCGCCGCGATCGGCGAGGGCACCCGCCGTCGCTCGATCCATTCGAGCACCGGCACCAGAGCGATCGCGATCACCAGCGCGGCGGTGAGCGGCAGGAAGAATTCGGTCCCGGCCTTCAGCGCGAAGGGGAGCGCTAGCAGCAGCCCCACGCCGCCGATCAAGGTGACCGCCGCGAGCAGCCGGTCACGCCGGAGCATCGCCTCCTCCGCCGGGGTGGGCGGGCTCGGCGCCGCCTCGTTCAGACCTTCATAGGGCTTGTCCACGATCCGTTCCTTGTTGCGCGTCTCTTAGCGCCATTCCCTGCCGCTGTAATCCCGGCTAGCGTTCGTTGCATGACCGAGCTTTTAGTGATCGACGCGGGCACCACTTCCACCCGCGCCATGGCTTTCGCTCCCGATGGAACTTGCCGCGCGAGCGCCGCCGTCGAGCTGACCCAGCATTACCCCCAAGCCGGCTGGGTGGAACATGACGCGGGCGAAATTTGGGCACGCACGCGTGAAATGGCCGCCCGAGTCATCGCGGCGGTGGGCGGCGCCGATCGCATCGCCGCGATCGGCATTACCAACCAGCGCGAGACGGTGGTATTCTGGGACAAGGTGAGCGGCGAACCGCTCGCGCCCGCGATCGTATGGCAGGACCGCCGCACCGCCGCCGATTGCCAGGCGCTGAAGGAGGCCGGGCACGAGGCGACCGTCCAGGCCAGGACCGGGCTGCTGCTCGATCCCTATTTCTCGGGCTCCAAGATCGGCTGGGCTTTGCGCCACTGGCCGCAGCTCGCCGAGGCCGGCGCCCGGCTGGCGATCGGCACGGTCGAGAGCTGGCTGGTGTGGAAACTCACCGAGGGCCTCCACATCACCGATGCCACCAACGCCAGCCGCACCGCGCTGATGGCGATTGGCAGCGGCGGATGGGACGATGGCCTGATCGATCTGTTCGGCGCGCCGCGCGGCGCCTTGCCGGAAATCGTGGACTGCGCCGGTCGCTTCGCCGAAACGCGGCTGTTCGGCGGCGCGATCCCGATTTGCGGGCTGGCGGGCGACCAGCAGGCGGCGACGATCGGCCAGGCTTGCCTGAACCCGGGCGACACCAAGGCGACCTTCGGCACCGGCGCTTTCATCCTGACGATGGCGGGCGCCACACCGCCGATCTCGCGCCACCGATTGCTCTCGACGATCGCCTGGCAGCTGGGGGGACGGCGCGCCTATGCGCTCGAAGGATCGGTGTTCGTCGCGGGCAGCCTGATCAAATGGCTGCGCGACGCGCTCCAGCTGATCCCCGATGCCGCCTGCACCGCGGCGCTTGCCGCCTCGGTGGCCGATAATGGCGGCGTCTATCTGGTCCCCGCCTTGTCGGGCCTGGGCGCGCCGTGGTGGCAGCCCGAGGCACGCGCGGCGATCACGGGCCTGAGCTTCGCGACCGGGCGCGCGCATCTGGTTCGCGCCGCTCTCGAGGCGATGGCGCATCAGAGCCATGACCTGATGACCGCCTTCGCCGCCGATGGCTGCACTTGGGCCACGCTGAAGATCGATGGCGGGATGGTCGCCAATGATTGGCTGGCGCAGGATCTGGCGGACATGCTCGCGATACCCGTCGAACGGCCCAGCTTCACTGAGACGACGGCGCTCGGCGCGGCGATGCTCGCGGGCGTCGGTTCTGGCCTGTTCGCAGACCTACAGGCGGCGAGCGTGATGCGTGGCCGGGTCGAGCCCTTCGCGCCCAGGCTGGACGAGGCGGCGCGCACCGCGCGGCTCGCGGGGTGGCAGCAGGCGGTGCGTTCGGTGGTTGACGCAAGGGTCGCTCAGCTAAGTTAAAAAATGCCAGCGGATTGACTTGTTTCGGCGGTTTGGCGCAAATCAGGCCACCCCGGGGGAGTTAGGGGGCGAAAGGCTCGCGAAGGCCGGGACGCTTTCGCCAGACAGGAGAGAGTGATGCGCCGTTCGATTTTCACCATCGCCATGATTGCCGCGCCGCTGGTCACGACGCCGGCCCTCGCGCAGACGGATGCCGCGACGGGCCAGAAGCTCTACACGCAGAAGTGCGCGATCTGCCACGCGCCCAACCAGAACACGATCGGCCCGATGCACAAGGGCATCGTGGGCAAGAAGATCGCGAGCGTGCCGGGCTATGCCTATTCGGCGGCGATCAAGAAGCTGCAGGGCACCTGGACCCCGGCCGCGCTCGACAAGTGGCTGGCCAACCCGCAGGCGGTGGCCAAGGGCAGCAAGATGGTGCTCCAGGTCGCCGACGCGAACCAGCGCAAGGCGATCATCGCTTATCTGGCGACGCTGAAGTAACCACTTCTTCCGGTTTTGGGGAAACGCGCCGCGGCGGGGAACCGGGGCGCGTTTTTCTTTGGGTGTTTGATCCTGCCCGCGGCTAGCGGCAGAGGGCCGGGGATGAGGGCTGGAACGCGCGGTGATGGGGACCGATCAGTCATAGGCAAAGGCTCGGTTGAGCGCTTTGATTGATCAAGTGGGGGCAGGCGCTTCGATCAAGATCACCCGGCGCGAGAACCCCGTCACGCGCCCGCACCGTCCGGCTGCCACGTCAGGTGATCGATGCGTCAATGCTTCAGGTGCTGACATCAACGCTGTCTGTGAAGTCGGAGCGTGTCAGCAAATTGCTGCGGTCCACGCGTGACAAGGCTCACTGTTAGACAGCAAGGCGATGCATGGCTGTATTTGGCACTGGAAGCTGTGCGGCAGCTCTTGGTCGAATATACTGGAAATTTGCCATCAGGCGCACTATTCTGATGCCAAAAGGCCAATCAATGTTCAATATAGATGATGCGTTACACGGAGGCCCGAAAGCCGAACCTGTTACCCGAAATGAGACAATTGCTGAACTACATTTGATCGCTACTTTACCATGGGATTTACCACCAAATAAACTGCCGTGAATGAGCCGGATTACCTGCGAACTTAACTACCCGCTGTTCGAATACGAGCAAAGCTGGACGCCATGACGTCAACGATATTCGGTCCCGGTGCTTAAAGTCTCGAGCAAGGGAGCAAATTGGCTTTCCCATAAGCGCAGCCGCGAACGGGTGGAAGTGAAGGCGAGGCGAAACCGCAGTTACGATCAAAATTGAAGGCGGAAAAGGTCACCCTCGACCTTCCCCCAAGGGGATAGCGAGGGTGTCAACTGCCTCCAAAAACGGACGCCCTGCTTGCACCGGCCCCCAGCAGGCAACGCCGTTCGCCGCGGCGACCGCTCGCCGATCAGTTTCGCGCGGACTGGCACGCGCCGGTGCGCGTGAGCTGATAGCGCAGGTCGAACGGCTCGCCGTGATCGATACCCTGGGTTTCGAGCGCCAGGCTGCGCGGGGTTTCCAGCTTTAGCACGGTGCGGCCATGGCCGGCGCCGGGGCAGGTATAATGCACCGTCGCCGCGCGCGGGCCATCGTCGATCAGGCGCCGGGCGCAATTCGCCATGCCATGCTGGATCTGGAGCAGGCTGGCGGGATCGGTGATGCACAGCGCGCGTGCCTCACCCCCCAACTCGTGGAGCTGCCAATTGCCCGGCTCGATCGCGCTCAGCAACGACGGCGCCTGGGCGGGCGCGGCGGCGATCAACGTGGCACCCAATCCGAGCAGCCAAACGGGGCGGGCCATGGCAAGCATCCTTCCAGCCGCGCTGCGAAGCACGCCGCGCGACTACTAAATGGTGCGGCGGTTACCGCTCCGCAATGTCTTACCCGACGCGCTCGCCGACCCGGATCGGGAAATGCTTCGCGCAGAACGCGCAATCGACCATGATCACCCCATCGGCATCGGCCATGTCGGCCTGCTCCTCGGGCGGAAACTTGGCGAGCACCTGGGCGATGTACTCGGCCGAGCAGCGGCAGCCGCGCGAGAGCACGAGCTCGCTCAGCACCCGCACCTCGGGCTCCTCGTTGAACAGCCGCCAGACGAGGGTTTCGAGCGGGGTGCCGCTCTCGGCAATCTCCTCCACCTCCATCGTCGCGCCGAGCGCCTCGATATGGTGCCATTCGGGGTGATCGAGCCGGGTGTGGAGCCGCTCGCGCCCCTCCTCGCCCTCGGGCAGGTGTTGCAGCAGCAAGCCACCCGCGACGCGCCGGCCGTCGCTCAGCCGGCGCAACCCTGCGCGCACCAGCGTCGGGATCTGCTCGCTCTGCGCGAAATAGCTTTGCGCGGCCTCGGCGAGCGTTTCGCCATCCAAGGGCACGATGCCCTGATAGCGTTCGCCGGTGAGCGCTTGGTCGAAGGTGATGGCGAGATAGCCCGCGCCGCCGAACAGCGCCTGCAGCCCCGGCGCCTCGGGAAGCGCGGCGACCTGATCGGCGTCGAACTGGACATAGCCGCGCAAAGCCCCGCCCTTGTAATCGGCGACCATCAGCCGGACCGGGCCGGCCTCGGTCTGGGTCTGCATCGTCAGCTGGCCGCCCGCGTCCTTCAGCGTCGCGCCGATCAGCGCGGCGAGCGTCAGCGCCTCGGCGAGCAGCGCCTCGATCACTGGCGGATAGGCATGCGCCGCGAGGATTTCGTCGAGCAGCGGCCCCAGCCGCGCGAAGCGGCCGCGGGCGTGGCGGCCGGGTATGGTAAAGCCCAGCGCGCGGTCAAGATCGGTGCGTATCAGGTCGTCCATGGTCAATCCGTTGGTCTTGCCCCTTCGGATCGCACACGAAAAAGGCCGCGCCGCGCTAGGCGCCGTTGAACTGCCGCTAGATAGGAAGCGTGGGCGCGCGTCTCAACCGATCTGGCCGAAGCACCAGCGCAGCACCGATTTCTGGGCATGGAGCCGGTTCTCCGCCTCGGTCCAGATATGCGATTGCGGCCCATCGATCACCGCCGACACCACTTCCTCGCCGCGGTGCGCGGGCAGGCAGTGGAGGAAGATCGCGTCGGGCTTGGCGATCGCCATCAGCGCGGGCGTGACCTGGTACGGCATCATCGCCGCGAGCTTGGCTTCGGCATGGGCCTGCCCCATCGAGATCCAGGTATCGGTCACGACGACATCGGCGCCGGCCACCGCGTCCGCCGGATCGCCGGTGCAGCGCGCGCGGCCCTGGCCGAGCGCGATCACCTCGGGCGCGAGGGTGTAGCCGTCGGGACAGGCGGCGGTCACCTCGAACCCCATCAGGCCGCCGGCCTCGACGATCGAGGTGAGGACATTGTTGCCATCGCCCAGCCAGGCGAGCTTCAGCCCGGGGAGCGGCTTGCCCGCCTCGATGATCGTCAGCAGATCGGCCATGATCTGGCAGGGGTGCGAGTGATCGGTGAGGCCGTTGATCACGGGGACGCTCGCGCGCGCCGCCATTTCCTCGACCTTCGCATGATCATCGGTGCGGATCATGATCGCATCGACATAGCCCGAGAGGACGCGCGCGGTATCGGCGATCGTCTCGCCGCGCCCGAGCTGCATCGATCCGGCATCCGCGACGATGGTGGTGCCGCCCAATTGGCGCATCGCCATGTCGAAGCTGAAGCGGGTGCGGGTGCTGTTCTTCTCGAACACCATCGCCAGCGTGCGCCCGGCGAGCGGCGCGTCGGCATCGGGCGTGCCCTTGGGCCAACCGGCGCGCGCCGTCTTGCGATCGAGCGCGTCGGCGATCATCGCGGCGATCCCGTCGCCGCCGGCGTCGGTTAGGTTGAGGAAGTGGCGCATCGCTACGCCGCACCGCGGATAGTCCTCTCCCCCTTGGGGGAGAGGGTTGGGTGAGGGGGAGATGAGAAGATCGACACGTGCAAACTCTTCCCCTCACCCCGACCCTCTCCCCCAAGGGGGAGAGGGAGATCGGCGGCCGACCTCACGCCGCCAGCGCCGGCGCGAAGCTGCGCGCAGCCTCCGAAAGCTTCTCAACGCAATCGGCGATATGCGCTTCCTCGATCACGAGCGGCGGCAGGATGCGCACGACATTGTCGCCCGCCGCCACCGTCAGCAGCCCGTGATGATCGCGCGCATGCGCCACGAAATCGCGCGAGACCGCCGCGTCCTTCAGCTTCAGCCCCAGCATCAGCCCCTTGCCGCGCACGCTTTCGAACACCGCGTCATGATTGGGTATCATCTGTTCGAGCGCGGCGCGCAACCGTTCGCCCATCATCGTCACCCGGTCGAGGAAGCCGGGTTCGAGCAGCACATCGAGCACCGCCTCGCCCGCCGCCATCGCCAGCGGGTTGCCGCCATAGGTAGAGCCGTGGGTGCCGAAAACCATGCCCTTGGCCGCTTCCTCGGTCGCGAGGCACGCGCCGAGCGGGAAGCCGCCACCAATCCCCTTGGCAACCGCCATGATATCGGGCGTCAGGCCGTAATGCTCGTGCGCGAACAACTTGCCGGTGCGGCCATAGCCCGCCTGCACCTCGTCGAGCACCAGCAGCAGGCCGTGTTCGTCGCACGCCGCGCGCAGACCTTTGAGGAAGGCGTCGGACGCCGGGCGAATGCCGCCCTCGCCCTGCACCGGCTCCACCAGGAAGCCGGCGGTGTGATCGTTCACCAGCGCCAGCGCCGCCTCCAGATCGTCGAACGGGGCATAAGCGAAACCGGGGAGCAGCGGCTCGAACCCGTCGCGCATCTTGGGTTGGTTGGTCGCGCTGATCGTGCCCATCGTGCGGCCGTGAAAGGCGTTGTTGAAGGTGATCAGCGTGTGCCGCTGCGGGTTGCCGTTCACGTGATGATAGCGGCGCGCGGTCTTGATCGCGCATTCCACCGCTTCCGCGCCCGAATTGGTAAAGAACACCGTGTCAGCGAAAGTCGCGTCGACCAGCCGCTGCGCGAAATGCTCGCCCTGGGGGGAGCCATAGAGGTTCGAGACGTGCATCAGCGTCGCCGCTTGATCGGCGATCGCCTGGACGAGCTTGGGATGGCCGTGGCCGAGCGCGTTGACCGCAATGCCGCTCGCGAAATCGAGATAGCGCTCGCCGCGCTCGCCGATCAGGTAGCAGCCCTCCCCGCGCACCGGTCGCACATCGCACCGCGGATAGACGGGCATGAGCGGGGTGATGGGCATGGGCGGGCCTCCTCTTGCAGAAACGCGAAAGGGCGACACCAGGGCCGCCCTGAACCGCGTTTTTAGAAGGCTTGGCGGTGGAGCGCAACGGTGCGGGGGCCGCCGCGTCCACGCGCTAGATGGCTGTGCCGCACGCGATCGCCCCACCCCTATCCGCTCCCTTTCAGGGAGGGGTGTATCGTTCGCTCTACGGTCAAGCCCCTCCCTGCAAGGGAGGGGATGGGGGTGGGTGGCAACAACGCCCCACCGCCCCACTCAGGCCGCCAGTAGCCGCTGCTTCAGTTCCGCGAAGCTGCATTCGGCGACCGCCTGCTCCATCGGATCGGCGGTCACGATCCGCGCCAGACAATTTTGCTGCTGCGCGATCGCGTCGATCGCCTGTAACGTCGTCAGGTTGCGCTGCATCATCTCGACATCGCTGCACAGCACTTCGCCGAGCGCTTCGATCTCGGTTGCGAGGCGCGACAATTGGGCGCCGACGCGCTCCAGCCATTGATTACGATCGACCATCATCCCGCCCCCGTTCATGCCGCCGCGCTCAGGCTGACCCGCTCGAGCATCACCTCGGCGATGTCGCCGGGCGCGAGCAGTTTCAGGCCTGGAACCCGCCCCTGCGCCGCCGTGATCGCCTCGGCGATCAGCGCGGTCGCGGGGTCTTGCGCCGCGACCCGCCCGCCGGCACCCGCGATCGCCGCGAGCCCGGCCGCGCCGTCGCCGCCCGCCCCCGACAGGATCACCCCGCCGGCGCGTTTGCCCGCCGCCTTGGCGAGCGTCGCGAACAGCATGTCGGCGGAAGGCCGCGCGCCCTGCACCGGATCGCGATCGAGCATCCGGATCACGCCGCCCGGCCAGCGATCGATCACGATATGGTGAGTCGAGACACCCGCCACATAGATATGCCCTTCGAGCAGCGGCATCCCGTCCGCCGCCATCTTCACCTCGGGCGCGACCGCGCGGGCGAGCTTTGCGCCGAACGGCACCAGCAGCCCTTCATCCATCGGCTGGACGAGGATCGTCGGCGGGCAGTTGGCGGGGAACCGCGCGAGCAGCTCAACCGCCGCGTCCGGCCCGCCCATGCCGCCGGCGATGCCGAGCACCGCGCCGTCATAGCGGTAATCGCGCACCACGCCCTTGGCTTCCTTCGCCTCGCCCTTCTTGGCGAGCACGTTGGTCTTGGAGGCGGCGATCACCAGCTTGCACAATTTGCCGGAAATCTTCTCGAACTCGTCGGGGGTCGCGCGGGCGGGCTTGGGGAAGCAGTCGACCGCGCCGATTTCCAGCGCGCGCAGCGAAACGTCGCCGCCCTTATGCGTCAGCGTCGACAGCATGATCACCGGCATCGGCTTCTTGTCCATGATCTCGGCCAGGAAATCGAGACCGTTCATGCCGGGCATTTCGACGTCGAGCGTCAAGACGTTGGGCCGCAATTGTTCGATCAGTTGGCGCGCCTCCGCCGCGTCACCGGCCGCGCCGACGACGACAATGTCCTTACTCCGTTCCAGCGCGCTCGAAAACAGCGCCCGCATGGTGAGCGAATCGTCGACCACCAGCACTTTGATTGCGGCCATACCCCAGTCCTTAAATAAACTCGTGCTGCGGCATCACGCCGCGTCGCGCAGTTCGATCTCACCGGTCAGCGTCGGCAGATCGAGCACCATCACCATCCGCTCGTCGATCGCGACCAGCCCTTCCAGGAACGGCACGACGCTGTCGGCCTCGGTCGCCGGCGGCGGCTGCAGCTGATTGTCCTCGAACGTCACGATGTCGCTCACCGAATCGACGATCAGGCCGCGGAACTGATCCTTCACGCGGGTCACGATGATCACGTGGCGCGCGGTGGGATCGGTCGCGTTCCAGCCCAGCCGGGCGGCAAGATCGATCACCGGCAGCACCGTGCCGCGCAGGTTGACGACGCCGGCGACATAACCCGGCACGTGCGGCAGCCGGGTCGTCGGCGTCCAGGCCCGGATTTCGCGGATCGCCATGATGTCCACCCCGAACACCTGGCTCTCGACTTGGAACGTAATGATTTGACGCGCCATTTTCCCCTCCCTCAATGGCTCACGCGGCGCACCGCGGTGGCCAGCTTTTCCGCATCGAACGGCTTCACGATCCAGCCGGTCGCTCCGGCAGCACGGGCGCGTGCCTTCTTCTCGTCCGAGCTTTCGGTCGAGAGCACCAGGATCGGTCGATCGCGATGGCGATCATGCGCGCGCAGCTTCTCGATCAGGCCGAAGCCATCCATACGCGGCATGTTGATGTCGGTGATGACGACATCGACATCGTTGGCGTCGAGCCACTCAAGCGCATCGACCCCGTCGACCGCCTGCGCCACCTCGAAACCCTTCTCGGTGAGCGCGGAACGCAGCAGCGCCCGCATCACATTGCTATCATCAACCGTCAAAACCTTGGTTTGCATCGCCTATTCCCCGCCTACTTCCCCAAAATCAGAACAATTCCACATCGCCCGTGGCGCGCGGCGCGCGCTGCACCGGCTCCGGCGCCACGACCTCGGCCGCGACCGAGCGGCAGCGCGCCTTGCCGAGCGCGGGCAGAAATTCCACCCGCCGCGCGGCGCTGCCGCCCAGATCGGCATGGACCACCGGAATCCGTTCGCGCTCCAGAAAGCTCTGCGCGAACTGCCCATTGATGGTGCCGATCTTCAGCATCGCCCGGTGCATATTCGCGCCACCGTAAAGATGTGCTTTCATCCGGCCTTTGCTGGCACCCAATCCGAGCATCTGGTTGATCAGCACTTCCATCAGGTAAGCGCCGTAATTCTCGTCCAATTCTCCCGCGCCGCGCCCCTGGGGCGGTTCGGCGAGCAAAAAATGATTCATGCCGCCCACGCCCGCCAGCGGATCGAACAGGCAGCAGGCGATGCAGCTGCCGAGCACCGTGGTAAGCGACAGACCGGCTTCGTTGCTGGCGCGCGCCTGGCCCTGCATCACGGTGATGCGACGGGCGTCGCCTTTCAGGATCGGTTGGTGGAACATCAGCCCCGACCTCCCAGCGCATAGCCGGCGATCTCGCCCAACCCGGCGACATGGCCGGCGGCGCCGAGCTGGATCGCCGCGCGCGGCATCCCGAACACGGTCGAGGTCGCTTCGTCCTGGGCGATGGTGGTCGCGCCCGCGCGCTTCATCGCGAGCAGGCCGTGCGCGCCGTCCGCACCCATGCCGGTGAGCAGCACGCCCACCGCCGCCGGGCCGACCGCCTCCGCCACCGAGTGGAACAGCACGTCCACACTTGGGCGGTGACCGGAGACCGGGTCGCTCGCGCGCAGCTTGCTGTAGAGCCCGCTGCCGGCGCGCACCGCCAAATGCCGGTCATTGCCCGGCGCCAGATAAACGTGGCCCGGCATCAGCTTCACGTCGGTCTCGGCGAGCTGCACCTTGGGCGCGCAACTTTCATCCAGGCGGCGCGCGACGGCGCCCGCGAAGTGGCCGTTGATGTGCTGCACGACCAGGGTCGGCGGGCAATCGGCCGGGAAGCTGCCGAGCAGCACGTGCAGCGCCTCCACCCCGCCGGTCGAGGAACCGATCGCGATCAGCGCGATGTCGCCGCGCCGTTCGGTGATCGCGGTGCGCGCCGGGCGCACGTCGATCTGGCGGCCGCGCGTGGCGGCGGCGGCGCGGATCGAATTGGCGAGGCGCCCGCCATCGCTCGACAGCAGTTCGCCAGGCCGCCCGCGCGGCTTGGCATAGCAATCGACCGCCCCCATCGCGAGCGCGCGCGCGGTGATCTCCGCCCCTTGCTGGGTGAGGCCCGAGACGATCACCACCGGCGTCGGGCGCAGCCGCATCAACTTTTCGAGGAAATCGATGCCGCTCATCCCCGGCATTTCGATGTCGAGCGTCACGACATCGGGATCGAGCTGGCGGATCTTCGCCCGCGCGTCATTGGCGTCGACGGCGGTGTCGACCACTTGAATATCGGGCTCGTCGCGCAACAGCGCGCTCAGCAGCGCGCGCATCGTCGGCGAATCGTCGACGATCAGAACGCGGATCATGCTGCCTCCTTGCGGTAAATGGTGTTGCCAATGGGACGCAGAACACGGCTCGCCGGGCCGGTCACGCGCTCGCTATGGCCGATGTAGAGCAGCCCGCCGGGGCGCAGCTGCTCGGCGAAACGCGCGACCAGCCGTTCCTTGGTCGGCTGATCGAAATAGATCATCACGTTGCGACAGAAGATCACGTCGAACGGCTTGTTCATCGGCCAGGGGCCGAGCAGGTTCAGGGTGCGAAACCGCACCAGCCGCATCGCGTCGGCGGCGATCTGGGCGTGGTCGCCGCGCTCCTCGATCCAGGCACGGCGCAACGGCATCGGCACTGGCTCCACCGAGGCGATCGGATAGCGCCCCTCGCGCGCGGTCGCGAGCGCGTGGTCGGCGAGGTCGCTCGCCAGCACGATCACGTCGCGATCGGCGAACCGCCGCGCGGCGACGCGATCGGCGCCGAGCAGGGTCGTCACGATCGACCAGGTTTCCTCGCCGCTGGAACAGCCCGCCGACCACACCCGCACCGGCTGCCCGGCCTGGGCGCGCTCGATCAGCCGCGTGCGTACCTCGCCGCCCAGATGTTCGAAATGATGCTCCTCACGGAAAAAGAAGGTGTGGTTGGTGGTGAGCGAGCACACCGCCTTGCGCCGCTCTTCCTTGTCCTCGTCGAGCAGCTTCACATAATTGGCGAAGGTACCGCAATTGCGCCGGCGAACATGCGGGGCGAGGCGCGAATAGACCAGCATCGCCTTGCCCTGGGGCAGCACGATCCCCGCCTCGCGGTAGATCAGATCGCGCACTGCGGCGAAATCGGCCGCGTCGTACACGCCGGCGCTGACCCCGGGCATCCGTTCGAAGGCGAGCGCCTCGCTCATGCGGCGACCACCGCGTCGGCGGCGTTCACCGCGCGCGCGACGACCGCGTCGACATCGACGATCAGCGCGACCTCGCCATTGCCGAGGATCGTCGCCCCCGCCACGCTATCGACCGAGCGATAATGCGTCGCCAGGCTCTTGATCACGAACTGGCGCTGATCGGCGATCATATCGACCTGCAGCGCGGCCTGGCCGGCGCTTTCGGTATCGACGATGATCAGCACCGCATCGCACGGATCGGCGACCGCGTCGCGCGCGCCCAGCGCCCGATCGAGCGGAATCACCGGGATGAAGCGGCCCCGGACGTTGAGCATCCGCCGCCCCACGCCCATCGGCGCGATCTCGGCCTCGGTCGGGCGCAGGCTCTCGACGACATGGGCGAGCGGCACGACCAGCGTCTGATCGCCCACCGTCACGATCATCCCGTCCGAAATGGCGAGCGTCAGCGGCAGCGCGAGGGTGAAGGTGCAGCCCTCGCCAGGGCGCGAATCGATGGTGATGCGGCCGCCCAGATTCTTCACATTCTGGCGGACGACGTCCATGCCGACGCCGCGACCCGAGATGTTCGACACCTGCTGGGCGGTGGAGAAGCCCGGCGCGAAGATCAGATTGTCGATCTCCTCGTCGCTCAGCTGGGCGTCGGGCGCGACCAGGCCGCGCTCCTTGGCCTTGGCGAGCACACGCTCGCGGTTGATGCCGCGACCATCATCCTTGATGTGGATCAGGATGCGGCCCGAACGCTGTTCGGCGGACAGGTGCAGCAGCCCCTCGGCCGACTTTCCGGCGGCAAGGCGATCGGCGGCGGGTTCGATGCCGTGATCGACCGCGTTGCGGATCAAATGGGTCAGCGGCTCGCCCAGGCGTTCGAGCACGGTCTTGTCGAGTTCGGTCGCCTCGCCCGACATTTCCAGCCGCACGCGCTTGCCGGTATGCGCCTCCAGCTCGCGCAGGATGCGCGGCACGCGGCTGAACA
>FRDC01002596.1_pt3 | contig 32556 bp, 31 predicted proteins | sample 1106171 | NCBI WGS metagenome assembly FRDC01 (sample SAMEA3930566, study PRJEB13176) | freshwater metagenome | biome: Drinking water system; feature: drinking water; material: water | place: Singapore | collected 2014-12-20 | reverse complement strand
TCTTTACCGCCTCCCAGTTTGGATTCGGTCATGTGGCGACGGAAATCCCCCAGAAGCTGCAGATTGTGCTTCTTGTTTTCGTCGAACTGTGATGATCGTGGATCGACCTCGGACTGAATGGTGGCCATGGCGGCCACAGAATGGATAAAGTTTCTGAATGAGGCAAGTCGAAAATCCCGAGCGGAAAGGGAGCAGAACAGAGCACTTGCTGGTTGACGATCAGAGTCGACTGGTGGCGTGGCTCGCCGGAAAGACGGGGCGATCGCGGGAGGCGATCGAAGATCTCATGCGACTCGGTGCCATCTATGTGAATGAAGAGCGTGTTCGTACCAATGTCGCGGTGGATCCAGGGGATGTGGTTCGCGCGCATTTGGATCCGAAGCGTTTTCCTGCGGCTCTGACCCAGAAGTGGGTCGACGTCATTATCGAAGAAAATCCAAGGTATTTGGTGATTGATAAGCCCGCCGGGATTTCCCTGATTCCAACGGTGGATAATTTTGTGGAGAATGTGATTTTCCAGCTAGGGCGGGTGCTGAATCGCGAGGTGTCGGTGATCCATCGATTGGACGAAGGAACCGAAGGGCTGGTGACAGTTGCGCTGGATCGAGAATTTTCTCGAGAATTTAACGTCGAACTCAAAGAACGGAGAGTCGTCAAAATCTACGAGTGCCTCACCACTGCGCCGATTCCTCTCGGGAGGCACGTGCATTTTATGATCCCCTCCGACCGGAGTCCAAAGGTTTTGCGATCGCCCCCCGAGCCGACCGACCTCAGGTGTGAGCTAGAGGTCGAATCGTCCGAATTGTTGGGCTCCGTTTGGAAGAGTCGCATTCGTCTTCTCACCGGAAGGACTCATCAAATTCGAGCGCAGGTTGCGGCCCTCGGCGCCCCGATTCTTGGCGACGTGATGTATGGGGGTGAGGCGCGCTCTACAGAACCGGGTCACAAGTTGAGGTGTGTGGAGCTGGGTTTCAATGAGTTCTTGACCAATCGGGCCCGGCATTTCAAGTTGAAGAGACCCTGGTAATTTGGAGGTTTCCAAATGAAGTTTGTTGCGCTTGGTGTTTTGCTGCTTGTGCTTGTCTGGTCTTGGCGTGGAACCCAACGTCCCGGGGACGTTCCATCGGCAATTCATATGTCGCTTCAAACAGAGCTGCAGCAGTTCATTCAGAAGTACATCTCGGAAAATGTGCCCTCGGTTAAAAACATCCGATTTCACCGTCTGTGGACGAAACCAATCGACGTCGACACCGTGGATGCTCAGTTTGAGTATTCGTTTTCAAGCTTGGCGGAGGGAGAAGGAACGGCGAAAACGATTCTTGCGGGGTCCGCTCGTTTGAACCGAGTGCCTGGCGACGATCCGGCTCAGGAGGGTTGGAGTTTGGCGCGCGTACAGATTGATGATCAGACAATCGAGTTTGAAGAGGGAGTGTTGATCCGCTCGGATGGACAGACGCCCGCTGAGCCCTCTCAGGAAAAAGATGCCGGGAAGACGGAATCCCATCATTGAGTGAACCTTTTCATGCCTTTTCTCCCACCCTCCAGATTGATCGAGAGGGTTTTCTTGTATCCGATGGGCTGAGATTGACCGACAAAGAATTTGGTCAGGCGTTTTTGGGATCGTTGAAGATCGCAGAAAATGGACGGTACGAAGCGGTCTTTGACGGCCGGCCCATTCGTATTGAGTCCTTCGACCACCCTATCCTGGTTGTGGATTTAAAGCTTGAAGATCGCGTATGGATTGCGACTGGCCTGTACGAGTTTAAAACTCAGATCGCGCGTGACGACCTAAAACTGGATCTTTGGGATCGAGTGTGTGGTCGAAATAGATCGGGAATTCCATGTGTTCTTTCCAGATCGGCGCAGGCCAGACTCTTTGATGAAGCGGATGGATTGACCGACGAGACCATCACCTTCGGCGACACAACGGTGAGCCTTGGGCCGTGGCTTTGGGATGTGAAGGCTCCGTCCACGCCGCAGTTCTGGTCAGATTATTACAGGTCTGATCAGGAGTTACCGTGGGAGCTTGAAAACCATCATCCCGCCCTAGAGGCAATGCTCAAGCAGATGAAGCCGCCGCGGTCGCGGATCTCAGTTTTTGGCTGCGGGGGAGGGCACGATGCCGCTTACCTCGCTAAACAGGCGCATTTGGTGCGAGCCTATGATTTCTCTGCCGAGGCAATCGCTCTTGCCAGGCGCCGTTACGGAAACCTGGAAGGGATCGAATGGATGGAACAGGATGTTCTGAGTCTGCCAAGAGATCTGTTTGAGCAGTCTGACATTGTCATTGAACACACTTTGTTTTGCGCGATCAGTCCCGCGCGCCGTCGCGAGCTGGTTCAGACGTGGACTCGCGCTTTGGTGCCGTCTGGGTATCTCGTCGGAATTTTCTTTGTCATGGACCGGCAGCAGGGCCCACCCTATGGCGCGACGGAGCATGAAGTTTACGAACTTTTGAAAAAGGATTTTAGATTGGTTTATTGGAATCGCTGGAAGCAATCTGTTCCCAAACGCGACGGCATAGAATTGGCTGTGGTGGCTCAGAAGAAGGAATAGCCCAATTCATGGCTGGACCTAGGTCCAGACTTGCGGTCCGGCACCTCCGTCAGAAATTTGGACTACCCTTCCGTTACAATCTGTCTAAAGCTTTTCTTTAGTCCGGTGCGGATCCGGGGCTTAGGTATGAGCTCCGATTTCGCCGACGCACACTCAAACATCGAAAGGGAATTTCATGGAAGAATTTTTCAAGTTGTCAGAGGCCTTCAAGCACGGTGGACCCTGGATGTATCCTATCCTGGTTTTTCAAGTCGCATCGATCGCGATCATCGTGGAGCGAGTTTACACTCTCTTTTACAAACGCAAAGTGAATCAGGCGGAATTCATTGCGACTCTGGAAGACAACATTCGTCGTGGGGAAATCGATGCTGCGATCAAGAAGGCAGAGACAGCGGCCACCGCGAACCCGATTGCAAACGTCGTGGTTGCTGGGGCCCAGGCCGCTCGCAATTTTGGCGGAAAAGATGAGATCCAGGGCAAGATGGACGAGGTGCTTCTTTTTGAAAACGCAAAGCTTGATCGGCGGGTTTCGTTTCTATCAATGCTCGGGAACGTTGCGACCCTGACGGGACTTCTTGGAACGATCACGGGGATGATCAAGTCCTTCGCCGCGGTGGCGTTTGCGAATCCGGCGGAAAAAGCGGCGTTACTTGCCGCGGGGATTTCCGAAGCCATGAATGCGACAGCCTATGGTTTGATCGTAGCGATTCCCGCACTGATTGCCTATGGGATGCTTCAGAATCGCGCGAATCTCCTGGCAGAGGACCTGAACCAGAGCGGTCTTAAGGTTTTCAACTGGCTTTCTTTCGCTTTTGACCCGGTAGCCGTGAAACCGTCACGCTCGATGAAAGCAAGAGCCGCTGAAACTGAACCCCAAGCGATGATGTAAGGGAGCTTCAAAAATGGCCCACAAATCCAGAAAAAAACACCTGGAATTTGAGCTGTACTTGGTTCCGTTCATCGATTTGCTCTCTGTCTGCATCTGCTTTCTGTTGATCACAGCTGTCTGGATCCAGATTGGCTCTCTCAACGTGAAACAGGCCATCGGTGGGCAAGCGGCTTCCGAAAGTTCCAAGAAGGCAACCCTTTGGGTGCGCCTTGGTGCCGGAGGTCAGGTTCACCTGGAGGCCAAGGACTCCAAGGTTCCAAAGAAGCTGGCGAGTGTGAGTGTGGCCGGCTTGGATGGGAAACCAAACGCAGAACAAGTGCAGAGTTTAATCTCCGAACTGCGAGCAAAAGATGAGTCGCTCTCTACCGCGCTCATTCAACCACAGGTCGGCTCTGTGTATGAGGACATTGTGAATCTCATGGACCATGTGAAAAAAGCGGGGATCTTGAGTCTGGGGCTGACTCCTCTCTAAGGGAGTCGGTGGCTCGGAAAAACCGGGGGTATAGAGATGTTAAATTTAGGGATTTTGAACTCGTCGGCTCTGCAGAGTGTACTCGGAAGCAGCTCCGTTCTGCATCCGGATTCTCAGATGGCCAAACGCACTGTTGCGGCCGATTTATTGCTGACAGCGCTGATTGATGCATTTTCCATTCTGGTCATATTTCTTTTGATGAGCTTTTCCTCTACCGGAGAAATTATTTCTGTGGGGAAAGGAATGGAACTTCCGAACGCAAAGCAGGGAGAGACTCTGGAGCGCACTCCGATTCTCAAAGTCGACGGAGACAAATTTTACTTGGAAAGCAAAGAAGTTCATCCGAAAGACATGACCCAGGCGCTGTTGGATCTCAGAAAAGACTTTCAACGTCACTCTCCAGGACAGGAGTTTCCGTCCACAATGACTTTGCAGGCGGATCGACGGGTTAAGTACGAGGTGCTGAATCAAGTGGTCGTGGCGGCAGCTCAAGCGGGGATTAGCGATATTAAGTTTGCTGTCATGATGAAGTGATTCACTCAACCAAGATAGGACGTGCAGATGGATTTGGCGCCTTCTCAAAAAGTTATTGATCTCTCCAGCTCTCTTCGCTGTTTTGCGGTCTTGATCTCTTTCCAAGCTGCTAGCGCCCTTGGAAGCGGTCCGCAGGATATTGAGGCCAAGTCCCGATCAGCTCTCATCTCTAAGCTCACGTCGATTCAGCTGAACCTTGCGCCATCGGACCCATCAAAACTCCCCGTCACCTTGCGTTTGGCTGACCTTATGACGGAGCGGGCCCGCGTGGAAGCCATGGCAGAGCTCAAGAGCGGATGCGTAGAGTGCAATGCGGGTCGATCGGATCGAGCGCAAGCAGTCAAACTTTACATTGAAGCTCTGAAGGATCCCGCCGTCGAATCCGCGCCAAAGCTGATGATCCAGGTTGGGCACCTGCAAGAGCTTTTGGGAGAAGCCACAAAGGCCGAGGGCACCTACCTCGCCGCGCTTCCTCATCCGAAGGCGACACGCGAGATCAAGTCTGAAGCAAACTTCTCTTTGGGAGAAATGAAATTTAAGGCCCGTGACTTTGTGACGGCAATGAAGTTCTTTGGTGAAGTCCTCAAGGACGGTGCGCAAAGTTCCAAGGGTCTTGCGGCCTACCGGATCGCTTGGTCTCACTTCAACCTCGGGGATCCAGAAAAGGCGATCGCTCAGCTTGTGCAAATCTTAGAGTCCAAGACGCTTCTGTCCAGAGGAAGCGAAACTCAGAATGCGGCACCAGACATCCAGTTTCACGAAGAAGTTTCCCGGGATTTAGCCACCTTCTTTATTCGTAGAAAGTTGCAATCCGGTGATGTTGAGACACTTTTCCGACTCAGTCCGGAAACGACCCGGATCTCAAATCTTGTTTACCTCGCCGGAGAAGCTGAACGCCTTGGGGACCTGGCTGGATCGGCCGCAATCTGGGAGCGAGCCTACTCCAAACAAGCGGATCCTGAAGCACGACTTGAGTCTTTGGTTCATATGGCAGGCCTCAAGATGAAGCTTGGTGACATGCCGATGGCGGTCACTCACTTTGAAGCCGCGCTTAATCTTTGGCCGCAGATTCAATCCTGTCAGGTTGGAAATCCTTGTACAGAGCTAAAGGCACGCCTGAAAAACCTGGTTGTGGAATGGAACAAGCTTGAGAAAAAGAATCCAACAAAGGAGCTTCTGGCCGCTTATCAAAGTTATATTCAGCGATTTCCCGATGAGATCGATATGCGCCTTTGGGCCGCTAAGGTGGGCTTCGATATCAAAGAGTACGGAGATGCCTACCATCTTTATATCTCCGCATCCCAGGCGCCGCACGACAACTTGGAAGTGGCTTTGCTTGGAGCGATTGAATCCGCTGAAACGCTTAAGGACAAAGCGAAGCTGAAGCAAGCCTACGACCACTACCTGAAGACTTCCAAGACACAGGCGAAAAGGCTGGATGTTCAATATCAGCTCGCCCAGCTGGATTACGAAGACGGTCAGTACGAAGTTGCTGCGAATGCCTTTAAAGCCGTGGCTCTCGATCGCGCCCTCGGGAATGAGACGCTGAGAATCCAGGCAGCCGATCTGGCATTGGATGCACTTGCACTTCTCAAGGACGATGGGCGTATGAAGGAGTGGGCGAAGGTCTTTTCGATTCAGTTTCCGCAGAAAGAGAAAGACTTTAAAGCGCTGACTCGCAAAGCGATTCTGAACGAAGCCGTCGCGTTGGTCGGCGGATCAAACGCCCTTGGCGGCGCCGAGGCCGCGTGGAAGGTTCTGGATAACTTCGAGGTCCAAGACGCCTCCGACGAAGAGAAGGCAACGTATTACAAAAATCGCCTGATCCTTGCCGAAAAGCTGGGCCGTTTTTCCGATGCGCGAGACGTTGTCGAGCGCATCTTGTTGGTGAAGCAGCTTTCCGCCGCGGACCGAGATTTTGCTTTGAAAAAGAAAGTCTGGCTCGCTGAAATGATTCTGGATTTTGAAACGGCGCTGAGGGCCACAGAGCAACTCAGCGAGGGTTCCATCGCCAAGGAAGATCGATTGCTGAAACTGGGTCTCTTCTCTGAGCTCGCGCTGAAAGATCCGAGCCAATTTTACTCAGCCTACCTGAAGACACCGGTCGACGAAAAAGTGAAGGTCGAGGTTGCGGCAAATCTGGTGCGTCGTGCAAAGGATGGGCTAGCGGAGCTTGAAAAGAATAAACTGGTTTTCAAAGGCCATCCCGAGACGTTGGGCCTCTTGGCCCTTGAAATCTACTCCAAGAACTCCGTTGAACCAACTTATAAGCGCGTTGTGGCTCTTCCAGGGATTCAGGCCACGCGCGCAGGATCGGTACTCTCGCGCTTGAAGGTGATCGAGGCGTTTAAAAAACTGGAGCCGTCCCTGTCTGGATCGAAGATTGACCCTACAAACCAGCGTCGGCTTGCGGCGACCATGACTTTACGGACAAAGCTTCTGAAAGAGTCTGAGGCTCTGGCGCAGAAGGCAATCGAGCATGGCGATTGGACCAGCCAGGTCCTAGCGCTAACGCTCGTGGGGCGCGAGTCCAAGCGTTTTTACGAAGAGGTCATGTCGCTCCCGACGCCCGAGGGACTTTCGGGCGAAGAGGAATCGATTTACTTGAACGAGCTTGCAAAAGTGGCAAGCCCTTACCAATTGAAGGCCGCGGACGTTCAAAAGAAGCTGGATGAGTTCTGGGGCAACTCCGTTGTTCTGGAGAAATTCAAAGCCGCAGGGCAGATTGAGCACGAAGGTTTGAGGAAGTTCGCCAAAGAAGAAATTCAAAGTCTGATTCCAATTGCGCCTGCTCATTGCGTCGATGGCTTGAAGGACGCGGAAAGGCTGGCCGACAGCGTTTTGGCCCAAAAACCCGATCCTAGAGAAGTTGAAAAAGCGCGCCAAGTGGTTCGTGAAAACCCCCTTGATCGCGTGCGCCTGGAAGAGCTGTTGAAAATCGAACGCGCCTCGGGCCATGCATCCATGGTGCTCTACCTACAAGGTCGTCTTGCTTCACTCGTGACGAAGGAGAATGTGCAATGAACCACATTTTGAAGCTGCTGAACCCACTCTTAATCTACGGCTTGGTCATCGGTTTTGGGCTGTCGGCTATGGCGTCACCGGGAGCCCTGAAGGAAAAGAAAAAAACAACGGATGTGAGTTTTGAGGATGTTCTAGTTCAAGGGAAGTATCACTTTTCCGACGAGGCTGTCACCACAGTTGAACAGGACAAGGTGCTGGATGCACTCCTCAGTGTTCGGAAAGAGTTCAAGGATCGCATTCAAAAGTCAGCGGAGAGAAACTGATGGAAACAAGGAAAGTCGTTTTCGAGAATAAGGACGGAAAGATTGTTCGGACCTTTGCGGTTCAGGGTGATCAGGCCACCGTTGTTCGAGCAAAGGACACGGGGCGCTTTGAGCTGATCTCGTCGCCCGAGGAGCTTCAAGACCGTGCGGATGAAATTGATAAGCTTGGGGAAGTTCAGTTCGGAAACCTGGCGCATTTGGATTTCGAGGTCGAGGGTGTAGGGCATCTGAGAGCAGTTCCGACTTTAGATAAGGTTGAGAACAATACCTCTCTTGAGCCTGAAAGTCAGAGTCTGACGCGTGGAACGTTTATAGCGGTCAGTGTTCTTGCGTTCGCTTTTCTGACTTTCCTTTTGAGTCGGGAATTTCCATCGGCAACCGTCGAGAAAGAACTTCAGCAGCAGGTTGTTCAGCTGATGAAGAGAGTGCCCGTCAAACCAATCAAACAAAATGCCGCTGCTCTGGACACAAACAAGTCTGAGATACAAAAGACCAAATTGGATACGACCTCAGCGGTTCGCCGGCAAGGGGCGCTCGCTGTTCTTGGAAGTTTGAACTCCGGAAAACAGAAGGGTGGAATCGATCTTGGTGCGGTGAACACAACGGCAGGCCCCGGCCTTGGAGGCACGGAAGGTTCCGGCGGAGTGCAGACCAACATTTACGCAAAGGGTCTGGTTGGAGCTCCGCTCGGCGCGGGTGGGAATCTTCAAGGCGGTGGCGGCTATGGAACAAAAGGTAAAGGCGGAGGTCAAGCGGGGTACGGGAAGTTGAGTCTGGTGGGTTCCTCCGGCGCAAGCACGGTCCCACTTGGAAGCGAAGCTCTGATCGAAGGTGGGTTGGATCGAGATCTCATCGCTGCCGTGATAGCAAAGAATTTGGGTCAGATTCGGTTTTGTTATGAGCAGGGGCTTCAGGGGAACCCCGGACTTGCCGGTCGAGTCTCTGTCGACTTTACGATCAATGGCTCTGGCACGGTCAGTGTCGCTAAGGTGCAAAACACGACGCTGAATGCCTCGATGGTTGAGGATTGTATCCTGATGCGTTTGAAAACTTGGAAGTTTCCGCTTCCTCAGGGTGGACAGGACGTGAAGGTTTCCTATCCGTTTGTATTGAGAAGAGCGGGACAAAGCTAAATCTGGCGACTGAATCGAGCGAAGCTAAAGGAGTGTAAGTCATGGGGGGCAGAAAAATACTGGTGTGGGGGATGCTGGTGGGATCTCTTGTCGGATGCGGGCAGGATCCTTATCGAGATCAGCCGGAAAATGTGAAAAATGCCCAAGGCCGTGTGATTAAGAAGGCCGAGCCTCCGATTGGAGAGCGCGATTTGATGATCGATAGCTCGAGTGCGCTCTACAACTTCACCGAATCGAAAACAGGTACGATTCAGCTGGTGGCTAAATCGTTTCGTCCCGGCGTGACCTTCTCCGTTTTTGTGGAAAATATGGAGGCATTTCCTGGCGCGACGTTTGATCCAGCGACGCTTCTGTTTACTTGGACGCCATCCATCGGTTTTATCCGTAGCGGCCGAAGCATCGAGATGGCGCTGAAGGCAACGCTGGTCACTGACAAAGGCGATGGTGGTGCTCGGATGAGCACATCTCACATCGTTCGAGTGGCAGTGGCCAAGTACGACGCGATTCCAGAGATCCTCAGTGTCGATAACTTCGGCGATGAAGTCGTTTACTCCGGTGAGACTCGGTCTTTTAGGGTACGAGTCCGCGATGAAGGCGCGACAGAAACACCCGAAGGGACTCCAATCGTCAAACTTCTCCCGGCGGGTACCGGGCAGTTTGGCATTGCCCACTATATCTCTTCATCGGACAAACCCGTTCGAGATAGCACCGATCCCTCGATCTGGGAAATTCCCATGACTCTTGATTTGAGGTCGATCACAAACTCCCGTGCGGCCATAGAGTACAATTTCGGTTTTGTGGCAATGAGTGGGACGGGGCTTGCCTCTCGAGCTTATCCGTTCAAAATCAAGGTCGTGAATCGCGTCGGGCGTCCACAGGTTTCATTCAGTTCACGGGTGTACTTCACCGCAACTGCTGGAAGAACACGCGACATTTCCTTTAGCGCTTTTGATGCCAACGGAGACGGCACCATTTCCGCTGAGGTGAAGGGCCTCGAGGAGTTACCAGGGACCTCCGCAGTCACATGCGAAAACAAGGCGGAACACTTCTCGCTTTGCACGCTGACCTGGAACCCTTCACTTGATTCCGTTGGAAAGGAATTCACGCTTCAAGTGGATGCGGTCAATCGCCCAAGCTGGTTGAACGAGGAAATTCGTGAATCCTACTCACTCAACCTCAAGGTCGAAGCCCCGGCAGTTAACCCCGCGCCATCTCCGGGTCCATCGCCACTTCCCGTGCCTCCAACAACTGCGAAATCCCCAGGAGCTAAGCCATGAAGACACTGATCCTCTCGGTTTGTTTGATTGTATCTGGTCTTGCGCATGCCGCCGACGATGAGGGACTGCTACAGGACTTTGACTCTTTAGGCGGAAATGACGTGCTTCTGGAAAAAGCTCGATCCCTGAACCCCACTTCAAAAGTCACCATCGTTCAGGACCGAATCGTTGATCGCCGAAATCGTCTGGAAATCTCCCCTGAAATTGGGCGCACCTTGGGTGGAGATTCCTACCAAGTGACTCACCGTTTTGGGGCCAACCTTCACTATCACATCACGCCGAAGTGGAGTTTGGGCGTGAAGTACAGCTATCTGACCAACAGGCTCAGCGTGGAAGGTGAAAATCTCATCAACGACACGTCCACCTATGGACAGGGGCTGGTTCCAGATATCGACTTTGGGAAACAAGAGTACATGGGGATCGTCAATTTCTATCCCATTTACGGGAAGCTCAATATGTTCGATCTCGGCATCGCCCACTTTGACGTCTACCTCTTGGGCGGCGCCGGCCAGATTGTCCTGAAATCGGGGCCCACTCCGACGTGGACCGTGGGGGGTGGAATCGGTTTCTGGATATCTCAGCATCTGACCACGCGATTTGAGATCCGATATCAAAACTACACAGTGAGGCGATCGCTTGGTGAGACAGCACTGGATCTCACCAATGCGAGTGTTCAATTCGGCTACATGCTCTAGATCTTTGGGGGTTTCGTATGAGGCAAAATTCAATGACATCGTTTCCCCAATCAGAGCGGAAGACATTTCGTCACGCGCTGGTCGTGGTTCTGGGGTGTGGTTTTCTGGTTCTGACGGCGGTTGCCGAAGGATCGGCGGACAATCCGGGTGAAGATTTGGTCTCGATTCTTGAAGGAACAAAGAACTCGGGTGATCAGATGGCGGCCGAAGCTAAGACTCCGCTAAGAAAACTGATTCAGAACCCAACAGCCGAACAAAATATCTTCTTTGGATTTATTGAAAAGGGTGATTTTGAACGGAGCCTTTTTCAGTGGCACGCAGCTTTTGCGAACACAGAGTTTTCTGAGTCTGTGAATGGAAAAGGTCTTTATGCCTACCTTCTGTTGAAAAACCATCTGAACGTGACCGGGCTGGAGGAGCTTCACAAAATCTCCGATATCGGCACCTTGAGCGACGACCTCAAACAGCTGTGGCGTCTGGAGGCACCTGAGTCCAATCCCGTTTGGGATGTCGCAATGCTGGATCAATGGAATGAGCAATGGGGAGCGTTGTTCGGACTTGCGACAGAAGTTCGCGTGCGCGGTCGACAAGTTTTTAGCCAAGAGAATGTGCCGCTACTGAAAGAACTTCTGACAAAGACAAAACCGGGATCCAAAGAGCGCGCGTGGATCGAGTGGCAGCTCGTGGTGGCCCTCGCGCTGGAAAACCCTGGGCCCGCGGCTCAGGCGCTCGCGCACCTGATGAAACTGGAGAACAATCCGGTCAGCGTTGACCTGATGAATGCCACGGCAGCTCGTTTGCTCTATCAGAACGGTTACTTGGACGCTGCGATCAAGTATTACGAAAAAGTACCCAAGTCCTCTGATCTTTGGTTTGAGGTTCAGGAAGAAATCGGTTGGGCCTACATTCGAAAAGGCGAGCCGCAAAATTCGATTGCTGTGACAAAGACTCTGACTCGCCCTGAGTTTAACGCGGTCGTGGGACCGGAGACTCACTTCTTAAAATCTCTGAGCCTCCTCAAAGTTTGCGACTACCCAGCGGTGATTGGAATGCTCACTGACTTCCAATCGGTTTTCAAGAAACGAACGGTTGCACTTCAGGCTCTGAAGGCGAACCCTGAGTCTTCGGAACCGGTAAAGGAGTATCTCGCAAGGCTAGAGAAGGGTCCGGTATCTATTGTGACGCTGGGATCTCTGAATGGAATTCTTCCGCGCCACATTTCGCGAGACCATCTTGTCACTCAATTATTCAGGCTCCAGAAAGTCCTTGAGCTGGAAAGCCGCGACGCCGGAGCTTTGTATGCTCGGTCACTTTCTGGGGGTACGGCAGAAGTCGGGTTTCAGAAATCCCTTGAGGAGCTGAAGCTCAAAACTGAGATGCGAGTTCAGGCCGCAAGGTCCCAGGTTCTTCACCGAATCAGAACTCTTGCTCAGAACGAGATCGATGAAATTGCTCAGCTTCTGAAGAAGATGCACATTGTTGAGGCTGAGGTTCTTCAACAGACCTCTCTAGCTGAACGGGTGATTCAGGCAAGCAATGGCAAAGGCATCGAACGCGCCGGATCCACGGGGTCAAAGGGGCGAGACCTGCTTGTGTTTCCTCAGGAAAAGGAAGTTTGGTTTGATGAGCTTGCGAACTATCGTGTGGATGTCAAAAATGGATGTCAGGCGGTGAAACGATGATTCTTCGAAGCCTTCAGCTGGGAGTTGCGATGGCTGTGCTTTCCGGATGCTACGCTCAGGCCCCAAAGCTTGATCGGGTAGAGCCACCGAAGGAAATGAGCAAGCTCCAGGATTTTACGACGGTCGCTCCGCGTGTTGATATTCTCTTCGTTGTGGATGACTCAGGGAGCATGGGCTCCTATCAGAGCTCTTTGAGCAGTAACTTTGATCTCTTCATCAACGAGTTTACGAAAAACACGCTCGTGGATTACCACATCGGAGTCATTTCGACGTCCGCGGACGGCGATCCGCGCCTGACCAACTGCGCACCTGATCTGAAGAAGATGGGATGTCTGATCGGAAAACCCTCCTTTGTGGATTGGAACACGCCGAAAGCAGCTGATCTGATAAAGGAAAAAATCATGGTGGGGACCAACGGGTCGTCAACGGAGAGGATCTTTGATCCGATCAAATTGGCGCTCTCCGACCCTCTTCTTTCTGGCTTCAACGGGGGGTTTTTGAGACCCGAGGCCTACTTGGCAGTGATCTTCATTACGGATGCAGAGGACCAATCCACGATGAGCGAAGGGGACTTCATCAACTTTCTCAAGAACCTCAAGGGGGGCGATGAGAATCGAGTCCTTTCTTACGGCGCACTCGTGAGTGTTCCTGATCCCGCGAAAAACTGCTCCCAGGATAGTGGTGATCCAAAAAAGCTGGAGCGGGTCATCAATCACTTCAAGGGAACCTTCTACAGTCTTTGCGATCCAGATTACGGTCCAAAGCTTGCTAAGATAGCGGAGAACCTCAAGTTTCGCGTAACAAATGTTATTTATCTGGACCAGCGGCCCAAGCTTGGAACCTTGCGTGTTGAGTTTGGAACTGACGTGATTCCAAATGATCCCATCAACGGGTGGACCTACAATGTGCGCACGAACGCAGTCGTGTTTGGGCGTAAAGTAGATTGGTCAACACAACCCGATGGCACCCAGATCCAGGTGAAATTTGAGCCGGAGGATCTGCGCTAAGGCTGAACCTCTCCTAACGAATTGGATCAATTTGATAATCTTCCCGACCTGGGTACAAAAATGAACCTGCGGGGATTATTCTCACGCTTCAATTTTCCGAGTTCTCTCTTATCTGCGTTGCGAATTGAGCACGCGGGTAGCGAGGGCAACGATGCACCGGTCATCCCATTTCAACGTTATCTTGAGCTTTCTGATCGCCACCGCATCTTCTACGGGGTTTTCGGAAGAGACCTACTTTCTGACAAGTGGTTCTAAGTCCACTGGATCGGATTTGCAGTTTTGGATTTATAGAACAAGTGAAGAGCGTTTCTTTGTTGAGGAGTTTATGCAACGTGAAGGGCACCTTCAGGACTTTCTGGGGCGGAGGACATTCTCCACAGAAATGGAAGCGCGCGCATTTATCAAAGAGCTCCAGCAGGAGAAGGGGCTGAATGTCTCGAGTGAACCGCTATTGACTGGGCAGGAAAATGGGATCTCGGAAGTGCGAGTGCAAACCGAAGTTTCCGGGCAGTCCGTCTGGTCTTCCACGGAAAATTGGTCCTGGGATTGGGAGCTCCGTTTTCAGACTTGGCTGGACGGAATTACAGACCGCGGATATTTGGCCGATCGAAATATTGCAACGGACTGCGCGGATGTTCCAATTTCCTTTCGATGGATTTTTGCGCGAATCCATGGGCTTCCGATGGCCTTGCGGCTCGCCGGGACTGGGACGATCTTCAGTCACCAGTCGATGAAGTCGGAGTGGGCATCGCTTCCGACTTCCCCGAATTGGGAGAATGATCAGCGCTTTTTGGCCGCATTAAACTACCTTCTTGATAACACCTACACAGAGACTCTGCAGAGGGACACCTATCCTGTTTTGATTTCTCCGCTTGCTGTCCTGAGAGGAGGAATTTTTCTCCATATGGGGACAAGTTCCAATCACGCGCGGCTCCTCAAGGATATCGGAAACAATCGGATTGATACTTGGAACTCAACGATCCCACGGGCGCGGCGCCAGCTCTTTACTGACGATCTGTTTGTTTCGGATGAAGATCTCTTGGGTCCAAAGAAGGGTGGATTTCGCCGTTTTCGGTGGCCCGTCAGGACCAATTCTCGGTGGACCCTGACACCGGAATCCCAAATGCCTTATTTCTCAGAGGAACAGTACTCCCCGGAGTTCGCGAGGGAAACCGGTAGCTCTGATGAGGAATGGAAAGTTCGCCTCTTTCCCGGTTACTTCCCGGATCCCCGGACTGTTCTGAACGGTCTCATTTCGCGGATCGTATCCGACCTCGAAGCTCGTCGACAGATTGTCGAGGACGGGTTCGCGGCCTGCTTTCCAGACCGCTGCCAGCCCGGGTCCGATGCCTATGAGACTCACAGCACCCCCAGCCGTGATCGGCGCATTCACAACAAAATTCGGGCCGCACTCAGGGTTGTCGCCAAATATCGCTCGGACAGCGCGATCGGCGGGGCCTGGAGCCGCGCTTTGAAGCAGACAACTTTCCACATTCAGGGGCTTGGACTTTCAATCTCGCTCCATAGTATTGTCCAGGCCTTTCTGGCTGGGAAAATGGCGTCCGATCCGAACGTCACGCTAGAGCATCGCTGGGGGCATCGCCTTTTTGTCTCACCAATCAAGTAGTGTGTAGATTTACTGGGCCGCAGATTCATCGCTGCCGAAGTCGACCCTCTGGTATTTTCCATTGGCGTTCATGCTGTAGGTTGTGATTTTCGTGAAACCGAACTGATCTTTTAGAAAGTGTGTGAAGGCTTCCAGTCGCCATAGGGTGGGGTGTAGCTTCCGGAAGCATTGGACGCTGCTAGAGTTCCATCTTCTTCCATCCAGAGTTCGCCTGCCCCAAGCACGCCTTCTCGGTTCGACAGGACGACATGTTTGGAATAGCGTTCGCGGTCAGACTTGGGAATGCGCCCGATGATCAAATGTTCGTGGGTTAGAACGTAGGTATAGACATAGCCTCTTTCCAAAGCATCCAGGAAATCGGATGGCTTTGACAGAACGACTCTATTTGAGATGGAGTATCCGAGTTGAATCACCAGGCTTGGTGTCCATCCCCATCTTCGCTCCATCAGATACCCTGGGGGATTCAGAATGGGCTGTTTGAAGTAGGGCCCAGGAGCTAAATCCAAAGGGACGATCAGATGGGTTCTATCGTTGGGAAAAGTAAACCCAGAGGGTTGTAGCGCTTGGGCAAGGCGTGCGCAGGTATTCGCGCTTTGAGCCTGGGCTGTGACCATGAGCGCTACAGCGATTGTAAAGAAGAAACGAATCAGAGCCGATCTCAAAAATCCCCCTCCGATAAATGCATGGTCCATCGGACTTTGTAACTATACCCATAGCGAGGACGCAGGTGTGAGTGTCAAGATTGCACAGGAAAAAAGGCAAGCACCGGAGCGCAAAACTGTCAGATCTGAAATCTCTGAGGAGAAATGCGCTCCGTCACCGATTCGGGCGCATCGTTTTGAAGAATTTGCGCAAGCAGTTCGCCGCTTCCAAGCGATGTTTGGAGGCCAAGCATCTGGTGTCCCGTATTGAACGAGAGGTTCGGAACGCAACTGGAGGGCCCGACGATCGGCATTCCATCCGGGGCGCAGGGCCGGAGCCCTCTCCAGATTTCTCCCATCTGTGCGTTTGCGGGAAGGCGAATGAATTCCCGGCTTCCATTAAATATCGCGCGACTCCGCTTGGGATTGATCGAAAAATCTTCGTGTACAAGCTCGAGCGTTCCTGCCAAACGGACGCCGTCGTTTCGTGGGGTGATGGCGATCTTGCGCTCGAGCACCATGATCGGGAGATGGGGTTGCTCAGCGTAGGGCGGAACGATCATAGAGTAACCCTTTCCTCCCAAAACTGGAATTTTGAGGCCGAGGGACTTCCCCAGGGACTTGGACCAACTTCCGGTAGCGAAAACATAGTGATCCGCTGCGATAGGCCCGTCGTGTGTTTGAAGACTTTCGATGGCTCGGGTCTTGAGGGTTGTTGTGAAGGTCGCCCCGGTGACTTCCCTATTCTCAATGATCTTTCCGCCAAGTTTTTCAACGCTTCTCCGAAGCTCCAGGCAGAGTTCGTAGGGCTCAATCTGTGCTTCATTTGGAAAGTAAACCCCACCGCTCAGGGGGCCGATCAGTGCGGGCTCAAGTTTTCTTAGCTCCTCAACACTCAGTTGCTGACCCTGAACACCATATCGCGCGACCAAATGCATTTCCTCCAGAGTGGAAGTCAGACCGGCGCGCGTCGCGGAGACCATGAGAAGGCCCTTTTGGCGAAAATCCAACTCTGGATTCAAGCGGAGGCCTTGAATCAATTCCAATGTTCTGTTGGACATCTGAACAAGAACTTCCGTGGAGGCGTGCAGGTGTTTCAGATTCATTGCCCCGAGGAATCGGAAAAGCCACTGCGCGAGTGTCGCGCTCATGCGAGGCTGGATGTACAAAGGACTTTCCGAATCCAGCAGCCATTTAATGGAGCTCCAGAAAAGGCCGGGCTGTGGAAGGGGAAGCGCAAAACACGGGGTCAGCCATCCGGCATTTCCAAAGGAACAACCCCGGCCAATTTGATCTTTCTCGATGAGAGTGACCCGCGCTCCGCGCTCTAGCAACGCTTTTGCGGAACTCAGCCCCAAAAGACCGCCGCCGATAATCAAAAAATGCTGGTTCAGGCTTATTTTTGTCACAGACATTTAAGTATGCCTAAAAACTTTCGTGAGTGAACTCCTGGGCGAGGCGGCGAGCAAAAAAAAGAGCCCAGCAAACTTTGAATTCACTGGGCCCACAATTCGAGAATCGGTTTTCAATAAGCCGGATTCTGTCAGGAGGGGTGATTCTCGGTCACATTCCTCCTGTGGCAGTCATTCCTCTGGGCCCACCCTCTCAGGTGAGCTCAATGCGATCTGACCCGGAAGGCGGGTGCGGATCACACCCTCTTCTTTCCCAATGGGAAAAAAGGCGCTTCCCTATTTGATCTTGCTCCGCGCAGAGTTTGGCTGTTTTCACTCCAGCGGCTCCCCGAAAGACTCCCGTTCCCGTCTTTCAGATCAGTGCCCTGGACATTCTCTCTGTTCCACTGTTCCTCACCTTACGGTGGAGGGGCGTTACCCCCTGCGCTCTCCTGTGGAGTCCGGACTTTCCTCTCTTGGCTGCGGAAAACCGCAGTCAAGAGCGACAACCCTGAAAACCATTGCCCTGAGATTTAGGTGAAAAAGTTCGGGGTTGCAAGCCAATGAACACTTTTCAATTCCGGGAGATTGGGTCCACGTCCCATGATGAGAAAAACTCGACTTTGCTAAAGTCGAGAGTCTAGGAGTCCGAAAAGTCCTGGGTTGGGAGTTGCGCGGAATGACACGAAAGATTGCGATGATATTGGTGCTAATGATCGGTGCACTCTCTCTTTTCTATCAGAATTTCCAGTGGGTTCCGCTCTAAGCCTGTGCTACCTTGCTCGGGATGAATTCTCCAGTAGGCGTATTTGATTCCGGGCTTGGGGGTTTGACAGTTCTCCGAGCCCTCATGTCCACTTTTCCATATCAAGAGTTTGTTTACCTCGGAGATACGGCTCGCCTTCCGTACGGGAATAAGTCGCCGGAGACTTTGAGGCGTTTTGTTCACGAGAATTTGCGCTGGATGGAAGATCGGCGTGTGAGCTCTGTCGTCGTTGCTTGTAACTCTGCATCAACAGTATTGGGAGATCTCAGTGGGGAACTGTCCTTTCCCGTCTTTGATGTGATCGGACCAGGTGCGCGTGCAGGAGTGGCCGCCACGCGCACAAAAGCCGTGGCGGTGCTCGCGACCCGGGCCACCGTGAGCTCAAATGCCTACTTGCGAGCAATCCATGCGGTGGACCCCGCCGTGAGTGTTGTTCAGGTCCCTTGTCCGCTGTTGGTTCCTTTGGTCGAAGAAGGTTGGGTCGAGGATCCGATCACGCGCCTCGTTTTAGAAAGATATCTGGCGCCACTCCAAAAGACGAACGTGGATACGGTGATTTTGGGATGCACACACTTTCCTGTCCTCAAAACCCTTATAGCTGAATTGTTAGGCCCTCAAATTTCGATTGTCGAATCGGGTCCCGCCGTTGCTGAACAGATGAAGATGGGTTTTGCGAAAAGCCTTTTGGGGGGTTCGGTCAAAGCGCTGCTGCCTCGAATCTATGTCACAGATCTCCTGCCTCAGTTTGGTGTCCTAGCGGCAGAAATTCTTGGGCCGGAGTGTGTGGGACCGATCGAAGTTACGTCCGTCGCGGAAGAGAAAAACGAACGGACACTATGAGGCTTGTCGTCTTTTTTGGAATGTTGTGAATGCCCCAAAGGCCGCGATAGCCGCGCCAAGTGCTCCAAGTCCGTACATGACGAAGGTGCGCACGTTCTCGATGGGTTTCTCGATGAGGATGTTGGTAGAGACCATTTCCGAAAAGTGGTACTCGCCTCGCACGCCGGACACCAAGGCAACAAAGTAATAGGTGGAACCAGGCAGAGCCGACCTATTCTCCACTTCGAAATCAAGATCCTTCTTTGCTCCAGGAGCAAGAGTTTTAGGTTGTTCATCATCGAGCTTGACCGAAATTTCTATCGGGCTCAGGAGCTGTACTTTTTCAATCGTTACGTCCTGATCGGCAATAGATTCAATCTCGAATTCGCTTTCGACACTGCGCTGGAGACTCAGTTGTTGTTTGCCATCGAAGTCAAAACTGAGGCGCAGGCTTTTGGCGGGAGCGAGCCCCAGAATCAGGTCGAGCATCTGGACATTGCTGAAGGGGTACATGTTGTTGTCGTGATACAAAATCCGGTAAGGGAGTGTGTACTGGCCTTTCTTTTCTATTCCGATTTCTTGGAAAGAAAATTCTGTGGACACATCAAAGGGAGTTTGGACCACCATCAGATCAACGACCTTGATGCGTCGATTCAATGTCGGAAACTCGACAGCGACCTCTCTTGCGGACTCGTCACCTCGATTTGTGAGTCGCCCCTTGATGCGTACGACTTTTGCCGACTCATCGATAGCCGGAGTGAGTTCCGGAGAGATTGTGATGTATCCTGCCTGGGCAATGCAGGAGAAAAGAGTTGAGAGGAGCGCGTAACAAACCGTATTCTGAGTGGCGAATGAAACAGGCTTTAGAAATTTTGAAAAAATTCTCATGGGTCTTGAGTCTCCTTGCCTGTTTGGCAGGTTCGGTCGTTTTTGCGTTCTTTCTGCCCTGGAAAGAGTTCTTTATGACGACCACTCCCTCCGGAGGAGACAACCCGGCTCATCCCTATTTGATGATGTCGCTCCGGGACGCTCTGTTGAATCACGGAGCTATCATCCATTATGCAAGGGGTTTTTGGAACGGTTTTGAGCTGTTCCAATTTTATTTTCCCTTCCCCTACATCTGCGGGGCGTTGCTCTCAACTCTGGTTCACCCCTCCATTGCCTTTAAGACAATGGTCATTCTCGGCGCCATTTCGCTTCCCTATGCGTTCGGAAGAGCTGCGAAGGCGATGGGAGCATCGATTTTTGTTCAGATTGTCGCAAGCCTTCTCAGTCTGTGTTTTCTCTACACCGAAGCTCATGTGATGTGGGGGGGAAATATTTTTTCCAACGCCGCGGGAATGATCGCAAATCAATGGGGAGTCACCCTTTTCGTATTGAGCTTTGCCTTCACAGTTGAAAATTGGAATCGCAGTCAACCAAGGTTTCGAATTCTTCATGTCCTCCTGTATGCGGCGACGGCCCTCAGTCATTTTTACTGCCTCCTCATGGTGCTCTGTCTTTTTGGAGCATTTTTTATCACCGATCTAATCGAGCGCAGAAGGTGGCTGATCTCCAGGCCCGGAGTTGTCTTCTACCTCCAGCCTGTGATGTCCCTCCTGTTAATCAGTTGGTGGTTTATTCCGTTAAGGATGTCGATGGAATGGAGCTCCGAGTTCGGCGGCGCCTGGGAAATCAATCTTTTTACGACCTATACCCCCTACGAGCGATGGACCTTCGCTCTGAGTCTCAGTATCCTTCTTGTGGCCGTTGCCCTGCAGATTCAAAGACGACTGGCGATGCTGGGTATTTTCCTTGTTCTCGTGAATGCAGGCCTCTATTTTCTGGGTCATTCCCTCGGGGTCTACGCGTTTCTCGAGATTCGTATTTGGCCCGCACTTTACTTGGCCTTGTATCTGGCAACTATTCTCGCCGCGCAGTACATCTGGATCCGATTTCCCAAGCCTCTCCGCTCGCTTTCTGTCGTAGCGCCCATTCTTCTGTTTCCAGCGACGGCCTCTCTGGAAAAGTCGAACTTTTGGTTTTCTTGGAACTGGGGGGGGACGGAAAAGAGAGCGGCCTGGGTGGACTACGAAGAAATGATTCGTATTCTCAAGGAAAAAAAGGGGGCTCGTGTGATCACGGAGTTGGGCCCCGAGCTGGATGGTTTGACCGGAAGCAGTCGGGGTTTTGAGCTTTTACCTTACTACACTGACGCTGAAATTCCCATCGGGGGCATCGTCAACTCCGCTTCGTTTGCGAATGTCGGGTACGCCCTTCAGTGCCTTGTTGGGGCCGGGTGCGCAGGGATGCCACCAAGAACCTTTGTTTCCGATCCCGATCAGGTGAGAGCCGTGAACTATATGAAAACCTTGGGAGTGGAGTACCTGATTGCTCACACGCCCGATGTTCGCGCTCAGTTCGCTCGGGATACGCGGTTGAACGTGCTGTTTTCCGGAAAGAGTTTCTCTCTTTTTCAGCTCAAAGAGCCAGCCCGAAAAGTTGAGTCCTATTCCGGAACGGTTCCCCTGATCTGTTCAGAGCGCTGGCTGACCACCGCGGTGAATCTTCACCGGTGGGATTCGCTTCGAGATGCGGCTGTTGAGTTCAAGTCAAAGTGCTTACCTGAAGAAGAAAAGGTTGGAGCCAGCGGAGGGCGTCGAATTTCCCCTGCGGCACTGTTTAACCACATGGTCGATGAGTGGAAGTATGGATCGACACTGGTGGACCGCGGGTGGGGAAGCCGAGGCGATCGTCACGGCTCCAAGCTGACAGGTTTTTTGTTTTCCTACCGTAAGCCTTTTTCCGAGTCGTTTGCGCTCGATTCACTTTTTGAACCCTTCATTGGCTATCGCAGTTTTGATACGGAGCTGATGCTCTCCAATGTGACCCACGGGCTTTCTGAGGTAGCCATGCCACTCCAGGCCACTCCTCCAGGAGAGGTGGTGATCGCTGTGAGTGGGCGAGGGTACCGGGCGTATTTGGGAGGTAAAGAGCTAGCCCTGAATCAGCACCATACGGTGAGCGTGGGGAATGACTGGCTCATTTTTAAACCCATTCTGAGCGAACGCTATCGAACTGCAGAGGTCTCTAGTCAAGACCCGCGCTTGACCTCAAAGATCAATGTACCTCCGCTGAGTTTTACTTGGCCCGAACGAACCACAGATGCATGCGATCCAAAACTCGAAGTAGAGATGCACCAAATGACTCTCAAGACCAAATGTCCGGGCCATGCCCATATTGTGAAGTACTCCTATTTTCCGAAATGGGTTGCGGACGTTCCTATTGGCGTTGGACCCAATGGTTTTATGATTCTGACGCCAAAGTCAGAAACCACTGTCATTCAGCACAAACGGCGTCCCATCGATTGGGCGTCCATGGGAATTTCTCTGCTCACTTTGATTGGCTGCCTTATTCTTGAACGGTCCCGCTTTTCCCCTGAAGTGGCGTCAGAATAAAATGTTTCGTATTTTTGCAAGCGTATTGGTATTTGCACGGGGGAACCTGTGCAAACTTCGCACAGGGCTGGCAGTGTAAATCCCGCCTTCTGAGAACGGAGGATCCTACGGAAAGGGGAGCCCATTTCCGATCTTGGCTACTTGTGAAAATCGCCGTGGTCGGAACGCCGTAGTAGCTTGCAATCTGAGTCATGCCGCCTTCCATTCCGAGCAAGAATTGCGCTTGTTGCAGAATGCGAACAACTTCGGAGAAATTTCCCTGGACGATATCAACTTTGATCGCAAGACGGTGTCTGAGGATGGTTCCAAGTGATTGAGCGAAGTTTCTCTCGTTGGGCGCGGCCAGGATGCGTACCGGTAGATTGGTTGGATGAGCTTGAATCAGTTCAAGCCAGCGGTCCAGAGTGAAGTTGCGAGAGGGAATATTGAGACCGGAAACAGAAATGGCGATATAGTCCAGTGCGGGCTTTATGCGCTCTCGATGGTGACTTTTCAGAGGGCGATTGTGTGGTGGTAAACCTATCTTCAGAAGCTTCGTAAACTCGTCGACCTCATGTTTTCCGCGGGGGTCGTAGGTCATGGCCTGGGAGAGGTGGCGTGCTGCTCGAAGAGTCGTGAATCCAACAGTTTTTCCATCGGGCGCGCAAATAGCTTGGGCGTAGGCCTGTGAGAGTCCAAAAAACTGCTCGGTGTTGAGGACTGTCTTATACCTTCCGCGATGCGAACCAAGAGTTTTAAAGAGCCCCCGGTCGATGACGACGTAGTCCAACCCCAGATGCTTGGCCCAGGCAACGGACCGGCTTTCAATGAAGAAACGAAAGAAAGCAAACGGAAGGCTCATGTCCTCGATGGCCATTGTCAGCAGGACAAGATCTCCCAGGCCACCCGGGCGGATGAGCGCCACCTGCTGTGTGGTTCCCGAAGGATGCGGACGCCGGGAGAGGACGCGCCCGACCTGCAACCCAATGGGCCAGACAGCGAGATCTAAAAACTTCAGCAGAGCTGGATTCCACATGAGATTTGATTTTACCTGCTCGACGTGGCTTTGTATTGCAGGACCTGGAAGTTTGTCCAGTCACACCCGCGGATGTCCAGAGTGACAAGACAATTTCTATTCAAAAGGACACAATGGGATGGTGAGAGCAGGTTCGGTGGAGAAAGCGGCGACGCAAATCATTTTCGTTGATTTGGATCATACGCTCGTGGCGACAGACCTTGCGTGGGAATCGCTCATTCAGCTCTTAAAAAAATCCCCACTCTTTCCTATTCAAGTTCTCTCCTGGCGAGTTCAGGGGCTTGCGGTTTTGAAGCGGAATCTTGCGGGCGCTTTTCCGGTAAGGCCAGAAATACTTCCGTATCGCCCCGAGGTTTTGGATTGGCTCAAAGAAAAGCGTAGGGCCCAGGGGGCGCGCATCTACCTTGCGACGGCGGCGCCAGAGGCTTGGGCACGGGCAGTGTCAGAGCACTTAGGTTTGTTTGATGGGGTTCTTGCCTCAAATGATACTGTGAACTTGAAGGGCACTGCCAAGCTCAAAGCCATCAAGGACATTTGCGGGGATCAGAAATTCACTTACCTCGGAGACTCTGCAGAGGATTTGAAAGTGTGGAAAGAGGCGGCAGAGGCTGTGCCGGTGCATGCAGCCCCGCTAGTTCTCAAGGCTCTGAAGGGGATGCCGCAGCTTCAGACAGTGGTAGAGCTGGGGTCGCGTCCGGGTTTTTTCCCGACGCTCTGGAAGGCGATTCGCCCCACCCACTGGACCAAGAATTTCCTCACACTGGTACCACTGATTGCTTCTCATCAGGTCTCTCAGCCTGGGTTGGGCATGAGGGCCCTGTGGGCCGCGGTTTGTTTTAGTCTTGTCGCATCAGCGGTCTATGTTTTGAATGATATTTTCGACATCCAAAGTGATCGCGAGATTCCGTCCAAACGAAAGAGACCGATTGCATCTGGTCATTTACATATTCCAGCGGGCCTCATGATTGGAGTGGCCTTTCTCATTCTTGGGACAGCCGGAGGACTGTTCTTAGGGCTCAAATTTGAGCTGGCCCTTTGCGCCTACTTCGGAATTACGTGCTTCTATACTTTTCATTGGAAGCGGGTGATGGGTTTAGATGTCGTTTGCTTGGCTGCGCTCTTCACAAGCCGGATTTTTGCGGGTGGCTATGCTATCGACGTCAAAGTTTCCAATTGGCTTTTAGGTTTTTCGCTCTTCTTCTTTTTTGGTCTTGCCTGCTTGAAGCGCTACGTGGAGCTGGGAGAAGCCCAGGCACTGAGTCATTCTCACTTTGCGGGCCGTGGTTATTCCGTTGAGGATCGCATACCCATCATGGCTATTGGAGCCACAAGCAGCCTGATGTCCCTTTTGGTTTTGGTTCTCTACATCAACGGAGAGGATGTGCGGCCGCTCTATCAACAGCCGGGTGTGCTCTGGTGGTTGATGCCACTCTTCCTCTATTGGGTCTCTCGAGTTTGGATTCTTGCTCATCGTGGTCAGATGCCGGGTGACCCCATTGCTTTCGCCGTCAGGGACCGCGCGAGTCATCTGACCCTGGTTCTTGCAATGATTATTTTCTTTGTGGCCCAACAAGGTTAACGGCGGCTGCCTTTCTTGGCGGGTCTTTGAATTGTTCGTCCGGCCTTCTTGGGCTGGCGATAGTGATTTGCTCTGATACCACGAGAAGCAAGCCGAGCTGTCTCTAGGATCCGCTTCGCACGAGTCGGCGGCGTCTTTGCGAGGGTGATCCATTCTAAGATTGCCCTTCGTGATGACTGAGGGAAAAGGTTGAAGTTCTTCTCCGATCCCGCGATCTTCTTGAAGGCAGCCTTGAGGTCCGCTGGGACGCTCAAGTGATCAACGACCTTCAGGGCGCTCCAAGCACCGCTTTCTTTGGCGCGCTCGATTGCTTTTAAACCCGCTGCGGTCATCAGGCCTCGATCGATCAGGTCTTTAACGCGCTCTCGATTTTTTTGGGACCACGCGCTTTTCGGATTTCGAGGTGACAGCCGCAGCATGGTTCGATGGCTGTCTAAGGCACGCGGAAGACTATCGATCCAGCCAAAACAGAGCGCCTCCTCGACAATGGAGTCGTAGTCCAAATACCATTCGGCCTCCGTTTTCTTGTATGTGACAAGCCAAATGCTTTCTGATTTTCCGTGATGCGCGCTCAACCACTTTCGAAGATCGCGTCGGGACTTAACTTCAACACGCTTTAGGTCCTTCATTTAAACGGCAGGGATTCCAGAGATAAACTGTTGCACCGGAACTCCTCCTGAAATTGGTAGGCCGTCAGGGACTTGAACCCCGGATCCTCCCGTTATGAGCGGGATGCTTTAACCAACTAAGCTAACGGCCCGTAGAAAGTGGTTACCCAACCAGCATAGACGGGAAGGGGCCTTTGGTCTAGATCAAGTCGTGGTTTTGAGCTATATCGATGAGAGGCTTTCTGTTGTCATCGGGGTCTACGGATGCGTGTTAGGATGGGTTATGGGTCAGTGGGGATTTCTAGTTTTTGCGATAAGTCTGTTGGGCATCGATATCGCGTGGGGAAGCTCAGGTTTACGAATGAGTCCGCAGGTGGACGCGGCTCGCTTTCAATCCCAAGAGCCTCAGATCCAAACCCGTATTCGTTTGTCCGATCTGATACCGCCGAAGGAAAGCGGTCCCTCAGAGCCGAGGCACGTGCTGCGAGCTCAGCGTAACGTATTGAACGCGGATCGAATGTCATATGGTTTTTTTGGCTTTGCAGGATCAGGCATTGAAGACTTTGTGTTTCGCCATGCCGACGAGTCTTCGCCTCTCACGGTCGAATAGATCTTTTGGCAAGAGGTGACATTTCGAACCGACCAATTCGCGCCTTCCGCGCCTCGTGGGCAGACGCCCAAACAGCGCCCTTCAAGAGACCTTCGAGCTACAAAACCAACTTTTTTCTACTCTTCCATGAAGCATTTTAGCTTCTTGGAGCGGCTTGGATGACGGAGCTTACGCAAAGCTTTTGCCTCAATCTGACGGATCCGCTCACGAGTCACGTTAAAGTCCTGACCCACTTCTTCCAGAGTATGATCCGACTCTTCGCCGATACCAAAGCGCATTCGGAGGACCTTCTCTTCACGTTGAGTGAGAGTCGCCAGGACCCGACGCGTTTGTTCAGCCAAGTTGATGTTCGCAATCGCGTCGGCTGGATTGATGACTTTCTTGTCCTCGATAAAATCCCCAAGGTGACTGTCTTCTTCTTCGCCCACTGGGGTTTCCAGAGAGATTGGCTCTTTTGCGATTTTGAGAACTTTACGAACCTTATCGACCGGCATCTCCATCTTCTCTGCGATCTCTTCAGGGGTGGGCTCACGTCCCAACTCCTGAACAAGGTAACGAGACGTGCGCACCAGCTTGTTGATCGTTTCAATCATGTGCACAGGAATACGGATGGTGCGCGCCTGATCCGCGATTGCGCGCGTGATCGCCTGACGAATCCACCACGTCGCATAGGTCGAGAACTTGTAACCACGACGATACTCAAACTTATCAACGGCTTTCATCAAACCGATGTTTCCTTCTTGGATCAAATCCAAAAACTGAAGACCACGGTTCGTGTATTTCTTTGCGATCGAAACCACCAGACGAAGATTTGCTTCCACGAGTTCTGACTTCGCTGCATCGGCCGCTTTTTCACCCTTCCAGATGGAGGTATAGGTGTCCCGTACCCAGCGTTCTGTCATCTGAGTTTCCGCAAAAATACGATCCAAACGCTGCGTGGACTCCACGCATTTGACAACGTGCCCTTTGAAGGACTCGAACGACAATCCCGTGTCACGAGACATTTTGTTGAGCTCTTTATCGTCAGCTTTGATTTTTTCAAAACGCTCCAAAAGGGCCTTCATGTCCTTTGAGAAAGTCTTCTCAACGGAGTCCTTCGCGCGCCGACGGAGTAAATTGATTCGGCTCATGAGGTTCTTAAACTTGATCACGATGCGATCAATCGTCTTTCGGTTGAAGTTAATGTCTTCAAACGAATCCATGAGTTTCTTGTTATGCTCTTCAAGTTCCGCCTGAGTTTTCTGGCGCTCACTCTCAGAAATTTTGTCGTCCTTCAGGGCGGCAAAAGCTTTCTCAGCTTTCTTTTGATACTTCTTCACCTCAGAGATGAGTTGGTGAATTTTCTCAATGTACTCTTTTTCTTCGTACTTGGTTTCCTCATCCTCAAGACCTCGGAAAATCGCCTTTACTTTAATTCGGCCAGCATCCAGACGTTGACCCAGCTGAATGATTTCGTGTGTTCCGATCGGTGACAAAAGCATGGCGCGAACGATTTCGCGCTCTCCGTGCTCAATCTTGCGCGCAATCTCAACTTCACCTTCCCGCGTCAGGAGCGAAACGCTTCCCATCTTCCGGAGGTATAAACGCACAGGATCGATCCCGCGCAGGTCTTCTTGGTCAACTTGCTCATCTTCCTCTTGGTCGTGAGCATCCAATTTAAATTCGTCGGAGCCTTCTTCGCCTTCTTCGGCCGGCTGATTTAAATCAGAAATTTTGACGTTGTTCACTTCCAGAGCCTGCATGAGGGCGTCGATCGCTTCAGGCGCAAGAATCTCAGGCGCAAGAGTCTCGTTGAGTTCTTCAACGGTCAACGCACCTTTGGCTTTGGCGAGCAGAATAAAACGCTTAATTTCCTCTTGAACCAAATCGGTCTGCTCTTTGAGAGACAGTATTTTGATTTCCACTTTGGCTTTCGACTGATCGACTGTCGTGTTGGCCATTCATTCTCCCATTCTGCAAGCGACGTACAACTTCAAACTCACACGCTCTGTTTCTCTAGGCTTCGGAGCGTCTTCAACACGCTCTGATAAGCCTCGATTTTCTTGATGTCCTCGGGATTCTGCCGAATCTCCTGGGACAACTGCAGTGATTGTGCTCTCAAACCGCGCTCGCGAACTTTTCGCAAACAATCTTTGAAAACCTTTTCCTGCTCTTCCTTTTTCATCCCAAACACCTGAGTGTTCACAAACTGCGTGACGATCTCAGGTTCTGAAATTCGGGCCGAAATCAAAGCAGTCAAGCTATCAAAACGGTCGGGACTCTGTCTATATACTTCGGAAATGATATCAAATATTTGGCGCACTTCCGGAGCGGATATAAAGCCCAGCACATCCTCTTGCAAAATCGAATCCAAAAAGGTGGCATCCAGGAGTCCCAGGTTCAGTAACCAAATTTCCTCTCGGGCAACCTGGGAAAGCTTCTTTTTTGTCACCTGCAATTTCTCCAGAGATGCACCCGTATTGGTCGTATTGAATTTAAAGCGATCTGGCGCAGGGGAAGGGGTCGGCCCGTGTGCAAGTGCGGGACCACGTTTTCCTTCAGATTTCTGTTGTGTAATCAGTGACTTCGAGAGCCAATTTGTGTCCACTCCAAGCCGCTGTGCAATTTCGATGACATAAAGGTCCCTCAGCCGAGTATCTTTAGTTGCAGAAACATAAGGAGTGATTTCATCAAGAATCCGCACCCGATCGGAGCTAGTTTTCCCCGCGCTTTTACGAATTTGATCAAAAACCAGGCTCAACAAATCTCGTGCTTCAGAGAGCTGACGTTTAAATTCTTCAACCCCGTGGCTCTGAATAATTTCGTCGGGGTCCTTCCCGCCCGAAAGAACGGCGCCCTTAGGATAAAGGCCACCCTCAAGAAGGGGGATAAGACTTTTGCGCGTCGCCGCCTGACCCGCCCCATCTGTATCGAACAAAACTAGAACGTTCTTTGTGAATCGAGACAGAAGCTTTGCGTGATCGGCGGTGAGAGCCGTGCCGAGAACCGCGACCACATTCCTGATTCCCGCCTGATAGAGCGCCAGGCAATCCATGTAACCCTCGACAACAATCGCTTGGTCTTCGGCTCGAATGAATTTTGCGGTCTCATTCAGGCCGTAGAGAACCTTCCCTTTCTGGAAGAGAGGAGTCTCTGGGCTGTTCAGATATTTGGGTTCGCCTTCTCGTATGACGCGCCCGCCGAAGCCGATGGGGTCCCCGTTCAAGTTCAAAATGGGAAAGATGAGGCGATCCCGAAAGAGGTCAAAATAACCATCCCCCTTTGTTCGCTTGCGTATCAGACCTAGGCGCTCAGCGATTTCTGGATCAAGTTTTTTACGCAGGATCCCGTCTGCAATGAGGCTCCAATCCTCTGTGGCGTACCCGAGTTTGAATTGGATTGTGGTCTCTGGTGAAAGCCCGCGGCCCTTAAGATACTGCTTCACGAAGTGGTTTTCTGGAAAGCCCTCCAACCGAGAGTGATATTGGTCCATGACCCAGTGGTTGACTCGGAGGTAGAGGTCTTTTTCGTGCTTGGAGCGCTGTGCCTCATCCTGGCTTTGCTGGTCTTGCACAGGCAGGGGGATCCCTGCCCGGCCCGCCAGGAACTCCACAGACTCCCTGAATGAAAACCCTCGAATTTCCTCTAAGAAACGAATGGCGTTTCCGCCCTTCTTGCATCCAAAGCAGTGGTAAACGTTCTTGGTCGGAGAAACTGAAAAGCTTGCGGTTTTTTCTCGGTGGTTGGGGAATGGGCAGAGGCCAGCCAAGTCCCTCCCCTGCGGTTTTAATTGCGTATACTGCGAGATGATGTCGGCGATGGGTGTCGCTTCAAGGACTTTCTCGATAAATGAGTCAGGAAGTCGCGACAAAATCCCTCCAGAGGTGGCCCTACCATAGTCTAGATGCGTGTCACGGTTGAAATGGTTAAAACGAAAGACGACTTTAGTTTGTGAGCTTTGCTTTCACAAGTTCGCTGACCAATTTATTGTCAGCTCGCCCGGCGGTCTTTGCGCCAACTTCTTTCATGACCAGCCCCATTTGCTTGGCGGAGGTGGCGCCTGTCGTTTTAATCGCTTCAATTACGATCTTCTCAACGTCTTCTTTCGACATCTGCGCCGGAAGATAGTTCTGTAGCAGCACCAGTTCCTTTTCTTCTTTTTCGGCAAGCTCACTGCGGCCGGCGGCCTTAAACTGCTCGATGGATTCCTGTCGTTGTTTCACAAGTTTCTTTACGACACCGATCACGTCGTCGTCCGTGAGGGGGGTTGGTCTCAATTCCACTTCTTTGTACTTGATGGCAGATTGGAGCATGCGAATCGCATCCAGCTTGAACTGATCTTTGGCTCTCATTGCGTCTTTAATGTCATTGGTCACTTGGTCACGAATAGCCATGAGGTTTCTCCTTTGAAAGTGGGACGCAGAAACTGGAGTGTGAGGAGGTGCCTCCCTTGAGGCTTTCCCAAAAATGGGGTGAGCGTCAAGGCCTGAGGCACCGGATCTCTCGGCTAAAAACCGAGATTAGTCGCCTTTTCTCATTTTCTTGAGAAGGCGCTTACGGGCTGCCATGGATTTTTTCTTCTTCCGAACGCTGGGTTTTTCGAAGTGCTCACGTTTTTTGACTTCAGAAAGGATCCCGGACTTTTCGCACTGCTTTTTAAAGCGTCGAAGAGCTTGTTCGAAGGATTCGTTGTCACGAATGCGAACGATTGCCATGCACATCACCACCTTTCAATCGGCAAAGGATGGTGTTAGCAGGAGGACTGAGAGGAGGTCAACACGCTATCGAGCAATGCGCCTGGGCCACCCGATAGAGTTGGCTAGGACGGAACAGAAGCGCGCGAGAGGGCCTTGGGCGGCTCGCGGGGATGTGGGGAGGTTCATCTTTTGAAGGGACACCTCAAAGGTCTGGGGGGTGTAGTTGCGATACCCCGTTTCCTCTAAACCCTCTCGAAAGGCCTTTCGAATAAAGTACGCAGACGATTTGAACGGCACCGATGCTTGAGTCGTATAGTCCAGAAATTGCTCGATCTTTTTCCGCGAGCTCAGCGGAGAAGGTCTTGGAACCAGAGAAATCGGCACGTTCTTTTGTTTCAAGAGGGCGATTCGCTTCTCGAAGATCCGCACGAGTTCGATAAACTCCTCAGGGGAGTCCTGGGAATACGGAAACCGCAGCTCGATATAGAAGGTCCCATTTTGGCTATGAACGTTAAAGAAATTGTACTTTTGCGATTTCGAGAACGGGGCAGGGGTAAGAAAATAGAGGTGGTTCCAGAGTTCTTGAATACTCTTTATTGACCCTGTCCCACAATTCCGGTTCCAATTGCCGAGTGATTGAGGAGATCAGCAAGGAAGTCCTTCAGGAGCCTGACGTCACCGCCAAAGGTTGTCGAAAAATCGAGATTCACATGACCCATTCCAATATCAGCCTCTGGTTTGAGGAACAGGGGTTTTGACGCCGCCGGTTGGAAGAGGTCTCGGTTCATTCTTCGGATGAACTCATCATGGAACGATGATTCGAAAGGTTCACATTGGATTTCGATTACACCCGGATCGTATGAAATGAGGAACCACCATCCATCTGGGTAGGTGACCTTATGCTTGTTAGCTTCCCGGAAAGTGGAGGGAATAGTCTCAAAACTGCATTCAGTGCAGGTCTCCCTTATCTTTTCAAAAAGCCTCGCCCGAAGCTCCGCAGAGTGAGAGTTCGAACTTATCTGTGAACCATCCGCAGTATAGCGCACAGCGCTCACGAGGCTTCCTCGCGTGAGGGTCAACTCGCACCCAGCCATGGAGTTGGCAAAAGAGCCAGCAGGGGACAAGAGAAGTGCTGCGGCTCCCGGCAACGCCAAAACTGGTAAGAAAGAAAGTAGAGACATCGCTGGAATTCATGAGCAATATTGGTGCCCTATTTAGGGTAGGAGCTTGAGGTGTCCCAACGGTCTTACACCGACGAAGATGAGGCTATGATGTCTCAGGCCTATGCAGAGGCGCAAAAAGCGACCCAACGGGGGGAGGTTCCCGTGGGCGCGGTGATCGCGTTTGACGGAAAGGTCATCGCGCGAGCCCATAACCTGCGGGAGTCATTGCCGCATTCTCTTGCTCATGCCGAGTTACTTGCGATTGACCGGGCCACAAAGAAACTGGGCCGGTGGCGGCTGACCGGGTGTACTCTTTATGTCACCCTTGAGCCATGCGTAATGTGTGCCGGAGCAATTGTGCAGTCTCGTGTGGATCGTGTGGTTTTTGGGGCGCGGGATCCAAAGGCGGGAGCTGTTGTTTCTGTTTTCGAGATCTTGAGTGACACCCGGTTGAACCATCGTCCCTCTTGGACCGAGGGTTGCTTGGGTTCTGAATGTGGTCGAATTCTAACTGAATTTTTTCGCAAGCGTCGTGGGCGCTAAGAAAACGGCCGGAATGGAACTGGGTCCGGTCCCTAGGGTGTACTCTAAGGAAGAACGGCTGCAGAAGTTATTGATAAACGCATAAATAGAGCCATGCTGGACTCGTCTCCTTCGGCTCCTAAATCACGTACTCGAAAAACCTCCTCGAC
>FRDC01000597.1_pt1 | contig 32580 bp, 28 predicted proteins | sample 1106171 | NCBI WGS metagenome assembly FRDC01 (sample SAMEA3930566, study PRJEB13176) | freshwater metagenome | biome: Drinking water system; feature: drinking water; material: water | place: Singapore | collected 2014-12-20 | reverse complement strand
CTTCGCAGCGCCGGCCGACGCCGCGCCGGCGCTTATGTTGCTCGGCGTTCTCGGCTTCGCGGTCCAGATCTATTGCGACTTCTCCGGCTATTCAGACATGGCGCGCGGGCTCGCGCGGATGCTCGGCTTCGAGCTGATGGTGAACTTCAATCTTCCATACTTTTCGCGTACGCCTTCGGAATTCTGGCGGCGCTGGCACATCTCGCTGTCGACCTGGCTGCGCGACTATCTCTATGTCCCTCTTGGCGGAAATCGCGGCGGCGCGCTGCTGACATACCGCAATCTTTTACTGACGATGCTGCTCGGCGGGCTTTGGCATGGCGCGGCGTGGACGTTCATCGTCTGGGGGGCCTTTCATGGCGCGATCCTTTGCGTCTACCGCGCCTTGAGCATCGACACATTAATCGAACGGGCGCGCGGCTCCGGCGCCGTCATCGTCAATCTCATCGCCTGGGGCGTCATGTCGATCCTGACGCTCGTCGGCTGGACCTTCTTCCGCGCGCAAAGCCTGCCCGACGCGCTCACCGCGCTGGAGCGCGCCTTTCAGTTCGACAGCGTCCGAACGCTCGCCAGCCTGCCGGAGGCTGCTCTCGTTCTTTCCCTTTCGGCGCCGTTGATAATCGCCAATATCGCAAACCGCTTCTTCGCGCCCGCCCTTGTCGGCCTTGTCGGAGAATCAAGAACGGCCGGCGCCTTGCCGGCCCTTGCCCGCGCGAGCGTCGTGTTGATGCTTGTCTGTTCCGTCGCTTTCCTGTCGGCCGAGGGTCAGCAGGACTTCATTTATTTCGATTTCTGACCGATGCTGAAGTTCACTCGCAGCCATGCCCTTAACGCGCTCGGGTTCGCCGCCTTTGCGATCGTTTTCGCAGAAGCGTTCGTGCGGATCTTTGCGCCGCAGTCTTTTGTGCCGCGCGACATCACTGCGTCGCCATGGGGCGTCCGGATGAACCGGCCAGGCGCTGTCTATGAACAGCGTACGCCTGAAATGCGAAGCGTCGTCGCCATCAACCGCAACGGCTTGCGGGCGAGCCGGGACTTTCAATTCGAGAAGCCGCCGGGCGTGCGCCGCATCGCCGTATTTGGCGACAGCTATCTGCTCGGTTACGAGGCCTCCTACGACGAAATGGCGACGACCCAGTTGGAACACGCGCTGCAGGAGGTCAAATGCCCGGTTGAGGTTCTCAATTTCTCCGTCTCGGGATTTGGCACGGCGGAGATGCTGCGCACGCTTGAGAAATACGGCCTTCGCTACCAGCCGGACGTCGTCCTCTTCCAGTGGCACCACACAGACCCTGACGACACGCTGCGCGCCAACCTGTACGCGATTGAAGACGGCGTCCTCGTCGAAACCGGGCAGAGCTACCTTCCCGCCATCGGCGCCCGAAAGGCCGTCGAAGCCAATCCGGTCGCCCGTTGGGTCGCCGGTCACAGCCATCTCTTTACGATCCTGCGCGAGAAGGGCTCGCGCTTCGTGCGCAGGGCCATGGCCGGTCACGTCTTCAGCCGGAAGACGACCGGCGGCTCGGCGGAGGAACGCGCGGCGGGGCCGCTTGACCTTGCGATCCTCGGCCGTGCGGAAAGCGTTTCGCGCGAGGCCGGCGCGGCCTTTTTCGTCGTCGATGTGCCAAGCGTGCAGTCGCGCATGCGATTCCGGTCGAGTTTCCGACTGCTTCCGGAGACGCTGACGGCGCGCGAAAATTTCATTTCACCGGTGTCGGCGTTTGAAGCGGCGGCCGGCCCCCATGAAAAGCTCTACTGGGAGAAGGGCCACCGGCATCTCACGCCGCGGGGCAACGCGCTTCTGGCCGGGGTGATCGCGGAGCGGATGCTCGACAATCCGGAAAGCTATGACGCCCTTGGCTGCGAAGGCGCGCCGCCCGTGCGGGTCATCGCCGCGCGCGCGCGCTGATCTGCGCGCTTGCTAGCGCCGCCGCCGCCGCGATACGCTTGCGCAAACCGGAGGAAGCGATGGCAGAGCATGACGCCCGCATCGAAGACCGCGCGAAATTTCGCGCCATGACCGAAGGCACCGCCGAAGACTGGATGAAGATCGCCAGTCATTTCGGTCCCTTCGCGACTACGGGCGGAAAACGCGTGCTTGACCATTTGCGGTTGCTCGATGGCGACTATGGCGGCTTTCCTGTCGATCGCCTGACGCATTCCTTGCAGACGGCGACGCGCGCCCACCGCGACGGGCGCGACGAGGAGTATGTCGTTTGCGCGCTGCTGCATGACATCGGTGACACGCTGGGCGCATTCAACCACCCGGACATAGCCGCCGCGATCGTGAAGCCTTTCGTCTCGCCGGAAAACCATTGGATGGTTGAAAAACACGGCCTCTTCCAGGGGCACTATTTCTTCCATTATCTCGGAATGGATAGAAACATCCGCGACCAGTTTCGCGGTCATCCGTCCTTCGAACGAACGGCGGAGTTTTGCGAAAAATACGATCAGACCGCCTTCGATCCCGATTACGAGACGATGCCGCTTTCAGCCTTCGAGCCGATGGTGATGACGCTGTTCGCCGCGCCGAAGTCCACCGTCTACGGCGCCGTCGCCCGCCAGAGCTGACGGCGGGCGCGGCTCCCGCAACAAAAAACCCCGCGGCGCGCCGCGGGGTTTCGACGAGCAAGCGGGCGTTCCGCTCAGAACCGCAAGGTCGCCGATGCGCCCCAGATGCGGGGTTCGTTGACGAAGCCCGTTAGGTTGTTGAAGTCGATGCCGCCGCGGGCGATTTCCGCATCGAGGATGTTGCGGACGTAGAGCGCGACGTCGAGTTTGCCGTCATTACACAGCTTGCCGAGCCTCGCTCCGCCTTCGACGGAGCCATCATTGTGGAATTCTTCCGATTCATAGAGGAAGAAGTTCGTTTTGCTTTGTCCCGCCCAGTCGGTGAAGAGGTACCATTCGCCCTTCGAGGTCGGGATCGAATAGCGCGCCGTCACGTTCCACGTCCATTTCGGCGCTTGCGGGAACGGGTTCCCGGTGATGAGCGCGCGCTGCGTCATGCCTACGGTGACAAGCGGATCGGTCACGGTGCAGGGCGCGCCGCAGAACGCAACGAGAAGGTTCTCTTCCGTGATCTTTGTGTCGGCGAAGCCGACGCCGCCGGTCAACAGGAAGTTCTCCGTCACGAGCCATTCGGCGTCCGCCTCGAAGCCGAAGGCGCGTCCGTCGGCGTTTACAAGCTGGTTGAAGTTGCCGAGGCCGCCGATCGCCGAGAATTGGAGATCGTTCGCGTCATAGTACCAGGCCGACGCGTTAAGGCGCATGCGGTTGTCGAAGAGGGTCGATTTGACGCCCGCTTCATAGGAAAGAACCGTTTCCGAGCCCACCGTCGTCGGCGAGCCGAAGAAAGCGACATCGCGGCCCTGAATGGTCGGAGCGCGGAAGCCGCGCGCGACGCGGGCGTAGACGTTGACGGCGTCCGTCGCGGCGAAGGAAAGCGCCGCATCCCACGTGATTTTCTCGTCCGACACGGCGATGGGCGCAACCGGGAAATTCGTGGCGACGCCGATAAAGTCCTTCTCGTCTTCCGTATAGCGAACGCCGCCCGTGAAATTGACGCGGTCGGTAAGGTCGTAGGAGCCCTGCGCGAACAGCGCCCAGCTCTTGTTGTCGTGGCGCACGGTCGTCGCCGGCGCAAAGAACGGGTTCGTCGTGATCGTCAGGTCGCTGTCGAAATAGAAGAAGCCAGCCTGCCAGTTGAACGCGCCCCCGGCGTCGCTTGCGAGGCGAATCTCCTGCGTGAACTGATCGAGATCGTCGATGCCGTCGAGCGTGTCGGACGGGAACGGGATCACGCCCGGGAAGGAGCCGTCCGGCAGGAAGACGGCGCCTGATCCGCCGTCAATGTCGCCGCGTCCCTTGCCGCTCGCCGTCTCCAACGCAGAAATGGAAATAACCTCGACGGCGCCGAGATCAAGCGTCAGCCGCGCCGAACCGCCATAGGTGTCGTAGCTCTGATTGTTGCCCGCGCCTCCATCAAGGAAGACGACGTCGCGGTCGAAATTCGCATTGAGGTCGCTGCTGCCAGGCGAAAAAATGTTGGCGCGGAATAGCTCCGAAGTACCTTCGAACTTGCGGCCGTGGATATTGAAGAGCGCGTCGAAATTCTCCGTCGGCGCCCATCCGACCTGAAACCGGCCGGCGATGTCCGAGAAGGCGCCGTAGGCGTTGTTACGCGCGTCAAAGCCGTTTTGCAGGACGCCGCCATTGTCAATCCAGTCGCTGCGGCGCTGATAGAGCACCGAGGCGCGATAGGAGAGGGTGTCCGTCAAGTCGCCGCCGAGACCGCCTTCGATTTTCGTCGTCGCGAAGCGGCCGATTGAGCCGGAGATGAAGTTTCCGGCTTCGTCGCCCGGCTTCGCAGTGTCGAACTTCACAATGCCCGCCGGCGTGTTGCGTCCGAACAGCGTGCCCTGGGGGCCGCGCAGCACCTCGACGCGCTCGATGTCGAACAGCGGGAAGGACTTCAGGACTACGTTCTCCATCACGATTTCATCCATGACGATCGAGACAGGCTGCGAAGCGGCGAGATCGAAATCGGTGTTGCCGAGGCCGCGGATATAGAACCGCGGCGCGACGCGCCCATTGGAGGATTCGGCGTAAAGCCCGGGCACGCGGGTCGCGAGCGCGCGAATATCGTCCGCGCCCTGAAGGATGGCAGTGAAGCGATCCTCGGGCAGCGTCGTGATGGAGATCGGCACTTCCTGCTGGTTTTCCTCGCGCCTTTGCGCGGTGACGAAAACCTCATCAAGACCTTCGGAGCCCTGGGCGTTGGCCGCGGTCGCAAAAGCAAGCGACACAACGGAAGCCCCTGACATCGCGGTTGCGGCGGCGCAGGAAAGCTGGATAAGTCGGCGGAGTTTGGCCATTTTCGATGTGTCCCTTGAAGATTGCCCACAACAGTCGAGCGCGCAGGGCGCGCCCGTAATCCGCACGGGACCTTAGTCGGCTTCGGCACGGCGGGCATGGCCTTGAGACAGATTGATGACATTTGCGCGCCGCTGTTGCGTGCGCGTCACGGCGACAGCCGACGGGCGTAAAGCGACTGGTAGGAAGGCATCGCAAGCGCCGCCGATTCCTCCAAAGCCTTGGAAAGGCTGATATCTTTTTCCCCAGGACGATTGAATCCGGTGGAAGCCCTGACAGCTCCGTACCAATGCGGGGCCCACGGACCGTCTTCAGGACGTTCACCGGCGGGCCAGGACAGCATCGCACGATCAAAGGATATCTCGAGCGCGAGGCAAAGCATGCGCAGCATCCGTTCGGGCGCCGCCAGAATGTCGGCGGCGTCGATAACCGGGCAGGGCAGGCCATCGGCGGCCAGATAGTCGAGAATCGCCAACGCGACTTCGTAGCTCCTGACAATCGGGGCGACGTCGTCAAGCTTGTCCGCGAAAGAAGCGACCATCGCGCGCGGATCGCGAATGAGCAGGAAATTTCGCCATCCGCGCAAGAACGACAAATCGACGCCTTCGGGCAGATGATAGGCGATGTGCTTGAGGAACAGCGTCGGCGCAGACTCGCGGGCGATCCGGTCGCAAACGCCCTCGAATGTGGAAGGACACGCCGCCAGCGTTTCCTCCCGATACGGATGAATGGCGCCGGTCCGCGCGAGGTACTCCGCGTAAAATGGTTCGTCCATCGCTATAACGTCCGCGCGCGAAGCGAATGACCGCATCATTGTCGTCGAGATGTTGCGGGGACCGGACCACATGGAGATGACGGTCGTCATGCCGCGCCGTTTTCCTCGTCCCATTTCTTGAGCAGCCGCTTCGGCGCCATGTCGCGCCACACGCGAATGAGGTTTTGCCGGATCCAGTCGCGGTCGATCCGATCGGGGCGCGCCAGCACCAGTTGATGATTTCGATAATGATCGGTGAAAAAAAAGGTCTCTGAATCATTCTCGACAAGGAAGTCGCGTTCCTCGAAGGGAACCTTGAAGACGGGCGCGTTCTCCGAAGGACTCCAGAAGAACCAGAGCTTTCCGTGCGCCTTGAGGCATGGCTGTCCCCAGGAAACCGCTTCTGCGACACCCGGAAGATCAAGCGACAGCGCGATTTTCCGAAGGTCCTCGTAAGTGAGCGGCTTCCTTTTCTTCATCAGCGTCCCCTCGCGATTTCCGCGGCGACACGCTCCCTGTAAAGCTCTCGCAGGCGCTCCACCATCGACCCGATCCCGCCCAGTTTACGCCCGTCGACTTCAGAAACCGGCGTCACGCCGGCGAAGGTGCCGGTCAGGAAGGCTTCGTCCGCGCCGTAAACATCGTGGACGGAAAAATTCTTTTCGCGCGCGACGATTCCGGCAGCGCGCGCGATTTCGAGAATGACCCCTCGGGTTATGCCGCCGAGGCAATAATCGCCGGAAGATGTCCATACTTCCCCGTCGCGTACGATGAAGAAATGCGTCGAATTGCAGGTCGCCACGAAGCCCTGCGCGTCAAGCATCAATGCTTCGTCGGCGCCGGCCTTCGTCGCCTGGATGCAGGCGAGGATGCAGTTGAGCTTCGAATGTGAGTTGAGCTTCTGGTCCTGGGTGTCTGGCGTCGTTCGCCGCACATGCACGGTGAAAAGCCGCTTTCCGGCGCCTAGGGCGATCGGTACCTTGAACTCGGGGATTATCACGATCGTCGGCGGTGAAATCGTCGCGCGCGGATCCTGATAGGGCGTCGACTTCAGGCCGCGTGTGACCATGAGCCGGATATGCGCGCCCTCATGCGCGCCGTTGGCGTCGAGGCAGTCGTAAAGACGTTTCCTGAGGTCCTCTTTGGAAAGTCCCATGTCGAAGTCGAGCGTCTTGGCGCCCTCCCACAGGCGCTTCAGGTGCCGGTCCAGGAAGGCGATCACGCCGCGCCCGTCGGACCCTGGATGAACGCGCAGCCCCTCCCACACGCCGTCGCCAAGAACGAACCCGGAATCAAAGACCGAGACTTTAGCGTCCGCGCGGGCGTACAGGGTTCCATTGATGTCGATTAAAATGCCGGCGTTGCGGGGGTCGGGGGCATAGGCGTGCGTTGAATAGGTCATTGAGGGCTCTCCGGCGTCGCCTGCGATGATAGTGCGCCGCAAGCCGATGGGAAGTCGCGTGACCGGCGTCTCCATCGCCCGGCCCTTGCGCGCCGAACGAAATGCCGGAACTTTGATGATCCCTTATTCGCTTGGGGAGACTTATGCGACTAGCCTTGATTGCCATCGCCGCCTTGATCGCCATGCCCTGCGAAGCCGCGCGAACAATAGACTTCGCTTCATCATCCGTGGGCGCAGACGCGCTCGTCGTTGCGATCTCGGACGAAAGAGATCTTTCCGCATTGGCCGCAGCGGCGGGGCCGGATGTCGCGGTGAGCGTCGCGAAAGCTGTGGAACGCGCGAAATTCAAGGCCAAGGTCGGCGAGACGGCCAGCTTTCTCAGCGGCGCCGATGCGGGAGGCGAGGTGCATCTCGTCGGCATCAAGAAGAATGGAATGCGCGCGCGCGACTGGGCGGAGTTCGGCGGGCGGGCGGGGCAGCTTGCGCTCAAGAGCAAGGCCGCGCTGGTTATGATAATCGGCGCAGGAGATGCGGCGCATACGGCGATGGGCGCAGCGCTCGGCCAGTACCGGTTCCTGAAATATAAGAGCGAGAAAGATGAACAGCAGGGCGCTCTGGCGATCGTTGCGCCGGATGCGGGCGCCGCGCGCGCGGCCTATGAGCGCGGACCCCGTCATGTCGCCGACGCGGCGTTGTGGGCGCGGGACATGCAGTCCGAGCCCGCAAACATTCTTTATCCTGAGGAATTCGTCCGTCGAACGCGCGAGGCTGTAAAGGGCGTTTCCGGCGTCACGATCGAGGTTCTTGACGTTCCGGCGATGGAAAAGCTCGGCATGGGCGCGATCCTCGGCGTCGGGCGAGGCAGCGTTCGACCGCCGCGCATGCTGATTGTCCGCTATCGCGGGGCGGGGGCGGCCGCCCCGATCGCCTTCGCCGGCAAGGGCATTACGTTCGACTCAGGGGGCATTTCGCTCAAGCCCAATGACGGCATGTGGCAGATGAAATCCGACATGACCGGCGCCGCCGTCAGCGTCGCGACGGTCATCGCGCTCGCCAAATCGAGGGCGGCGGTGAACGCCGTCGGGATCGCGGCGCTCGCTGAGAACATGCCGGATGGCGGGGCGATTAGGCCCGGCGACGTTTTGCGCTCGATGTCGGGCAAGACGATTGAAATCATGTCGACCGACGCCGAAGGCCGCCTCGTCCTGGCGGACGCTGTCTGGTATGCGCAGTTGAAGGACAAACCCCGTCTCCTTGTCGATATCGCGACACTTACCGGGTCGGTCCGGACAGCGCTCAGCGACGAATATGCGGGGCTCTTTACGCGCGACGATGAAACGGCGTCGCGCCTTTTGAAGGCTGGGGAGATTGCCGGCGAAGACCTCTGGCGGCTGCCGCTGCACCCCAACCATTTCAAACAGATCAAGTCCGAAATCGCCGACGTAAAGAACGGCGACACGGGCCAGCCGGGAGCCTCGACCGGCGCGGCGTTCATCGCAAGCTTTGTCAAAGAGGGCCAACCCTGGGCCCATCTCGATATCGCCAGCGTCGATTGGCTCGCCGAAGGAACTGCGACGGCCCCGAAAGGCGCTTCGGGCTTCGGGGTCCGCCTGCTCTACGAACTCGCGCGAGCGGCGCCGGAGTAGAGCGTAAAATTTCGCCGTTTCGGCCGCATTGACCTCGTCGCCTGTTTGATTTTCTTGCAGTGCGGCGTTGAGGGCGCGGGACTGTTGCGCAGGTTTGGTGAAACGGGCCAATCTCCGCCTGCGATCAGGGGGCGATCATGAGATTTGGCTGTGTCCTCGCATTAGTTGCCTTGGCCGCGTGCGCTCGAACTGAAGCGCGCGCCGACGGCGCGGGCGTCGCTGAGCCCGTCGTCGCCGGAACGGCGCAGGCGGCAGGTCCGCTCGCGCTCAAGAAGCCGTTGCCGCCGGGCGCCATCATCCTCCAGCGCGGGGTCATTCCAGATCCTGGCGTCATGTTGCGGGGACCCGCCTTCTACGTGATGTTGCCGCAAGGCTGGACTGGTCGCGGCGGGGTTGAAATCTATCAGGTCCGTCCATGCGCCGAGCCGTTCGGGGTCAACTGGTCGGCGGCCTCTCCGGACGGCAAATCAAGCGTCGCGATTTTCCCGACTGAGATCTGGCAGGCGAGCAACACGGGCGCCGGCGAATGCCCGCCTGGCGACTATACCAATATGCGGGATTACCTCGCTGCCCGCGCGACGCAGATGTTTCAGGTCGCGCGCGTGCTCGACTATCGCGCGCGCCCGGACTACGCAAAAGCGGCTGAGGAGCGCGCGGCGATCTACCGGCAGGCGGCTGCGGCGACGGGCTTTGACGGCAAAGCGTGGGCGGACGGCGGCGAATTGTTGTTCGCCTTCATGCGCGACGGCGTTGAAATGCGGGGCGTCATCGGCGCCAGCGGCAATTTTTACGGCAACGAACTTCCCAACCCCATGGGCGGAGAGCCGTTGCGTATTCTCACTGGCTCGACGCTTGGGACCTTCGGAGCGATCGCGCCGGCTGGACAACTCGATTTCTCCTTGATTGAAGCGGTGCGGAAGTCTGTCACGCCGGATCCGCGCTGGCTCGAAGCCTATTTCGAATTTCAAGCGAAGCTCGGAAAGATCAACGCCGACGCCACGAAGGAGCGCGCCGCCATGATCATCGCCGGCGGAGCGGAAGCGACGCGGCAGAACATCGCCACCTACAAGGCCATGGCGAGCGCCAGCATCGAGGCCAGCCGGAACAGCATCGACGCACAAACGCGGCGCATGCCCGAAAGCGGCGGCGGCGCGCGTGAATTGTTTCCGGGCGACCTTTCAGGCGACCGGATGCAACGCGAAAGCGTTGAAGCGATCCGCGGCGTAGAGACCTACGCCGACCCGATCGCCGGCGGCAACGTGCAACTGGACGCCACTTACGATCACGCATGGCGGATCAATAACAACGACGCCTACATCCTGACGAACGACCCCAACTTCAATCCGGCGCAATACGGGCTTGAAGCGACGCAAATGGGCGTTGTCAAATGATCCGTGTCGCAATGATCCTGGCGCTGCTGGCGCCGTCGGCGCCCGCCGCAGAAATCGCCTGCGGGCCTGAAGGCGCGCCGGCGGGCGCCGTCGAATTGCGCGAAGCGCCAGTTCCGGTCATCGGCTTCGGCGATGAATCGAATCAAATGCCCTATGTCTCGTTCCTTGTTCCGGCGGCCTGGAAGGACGACGGGCGCGTCACCATCGACCCTTCTGATCCGTGCGGCGTCACCGAAAAGATTGTCTGGCGGGCCGCGTCTCCTGACGGATCGTCGTCTATCGAAGTAACGCCAGGCGCGGGCTGGACGGCTTCAGCGCGGCCGGCGCAGTTCAGCGCATGCCTCAGCCGCGATCTTCATGACGCCGCGGGCTATGGCGCGGCGCTGCTCAGCGCTGCGGCTCCCGCGGCGACTGTCACGGCGACGCGCGACCGCGCCGACATCGCCGAACCGATTCGCGAACAGGTTAAATCATTCGATGGATACGCGGGCAAAGTGGATGTCTCGGCCTTCGAGATTGCGTTTGAGGCGCGGCCAGCAGACGGTACGATCGAGCGCGGCCTTCTAATTTCGGCGATGACTAAAGTCACGCCGCACCCGTCCATCCCCGAATACGAAGCGCTTGTGACCGCCTTTCCGTCACTGCTCGCACGGACGCGGGGCGGGACGCCGGACGCCGCGCTGGTGGAGATGGTGCGCTCTTCAGCGATCGCCAATCCGAACTGGGTGAAGCTACGCGAACGGATTTTCGCGCCGCCCGGATTGCTCCCCGATCCGCGCCAGCCATTGTCGCGGCGCTACGAGCCAGTCTCCTTTCCGGAGCGGGAGCCAGTCGGCGAGGCGACGGCCTGCGGGCGGCGCTTCGCCCGTCTCAAGGCCGCGGACGCCTGGCGATCGGACGACAACAGGTTCTGGTTTTCGACGGCGCTGACAGCAGCTCTGGAGCCGCGGCGCTGAATCCGGTAATGGGCGTTGCGGGAGACTAATGGGGAGCCTTCAGTGAGACTTGTGATTTGCGCCGCGATGGCGCTTGCCGCCGCGTGCTCGAAATCATCGGCTGACACGCCTGCTACGGCGGATGACGCCGACTATGCGCGCGCGTTGGACGAGGCGATGGTCGATGAAGACGCGGGCGATGATCCCGACGACGCGTTCGAGGGCGACGGCTCGATTTCGAGCGAAGGGCTAGCGCCCGGCGAGCAGCGCATCGCGATGGCGACGACCGCGCAGAACCAGAATGGTCGTCCGCAACCGCGCAATCAGCAAGCCGGCAAGCCGCGCGGCAACGTCGTTCGCCTGACGCCACAGGTGATCGTCGATTCGACCGGTTTCGCCGAGCCGATGGCGGCGGCCTCCATCTTCGTGCCGTATGGCTGGAAAACCGATGGCGGCGTCTATTGGGCGCGCGATTTCATGTGCACGAACGGCTACAATTTCCTCTGGACGGCCTACGCGCCGGACCAGTCGATGTCGATCGGCATCGCGCCGCAGACGGCGTGGGAAATGAACTCGATGGGCGCTGCGCCCACGCGCCCGGGATGCCAGATTCAGCAAATCCAGTCCGCGCGGCAGTATCTTCAGACGCAAGTCCAGAATTCGATTCGCGGCGCAAGGATCCTCGATTATCGCGACCGCCCCGACCTCATCCGGGAAATCGGCTTTCAGCCGTCGAGAACGCCGATGCCGGCCGGTGAAATCCGCAAATGGGCGGAAGGCGGCGAAATCCTGTTCGCGTTCAACCAGAACGGCCGCGACATGCGCGGTTCAATGGCCGCCGTCGTGCAGTTCGACCACAACATTTCGGACTATTCTCAGATTTCAGGCGGAATGCCTGGCTCGCGGACTGAATTCCTGTCCGCCTTCGCGCATCCCGGCTGGGTCGCGACGGCGCCGAACGGCCAATTCAATTTCGCCTTTTTCGAGGCGCTGAGAAAATCTATCAGGCCCAACGCCCAGTGGGGCCGCGCCATCGCCGGCCACAACGCGAAGATCGGTCAGGTCGCGCTGGAGGAATCGCGCAAACGGGCGAAGATGATCAACGAGACCAACGACTACATTTCGAGGCTGCGGCAGGAAACGTGGAATGCGCAGCAGGAAAGCGCCGATCGTCGATTCCGGGAGTTCGGAGAGGCGTTACGCGGCGTTGAGACGTACAAAGACGAATGGGGACCGGGCGGGCAACGCGAACTGAGCGGCTACTACAATCACGCTTGGCGCCTTAATGATGGGACATACGTGATGACTGACGATCCGAATTTCGATCCTTGGAGAGACCTTAAACTGGAAGGAAAGAAACTAGAGGTGGTGCAATGATCAGGAAACTTCTGCTTGGGGCCGCGGCGGCGCTTGCGACTCCCGCGCTCGCTTTCGCGCAAGACACGTTCGGCGGCGGAACCAATAATCAGCAACCCCAGCAACAGGACCAATGGGGCCCGGGCGCGCAGCCGCCCGCCAATGGCGGATGGGGACCGCAACAACCTGATCCGAATAATGGCGGATGGGGGCCGCAGCAGCCCGACCCGAACAACGGCGGATGGGGCCCGCAACCGCAGCCCAACCCAAATAACGGCGGATGGGGGCCGCAGCCGCAACCCCAGCCAAACCCGAATAATGGCGGATGGGGCCCGCAGCCCCAACCGGGACCGAACGGGGCCGGCGCCAATCTTGACCAGCTGATGCAGATGGAGCGGCAGGACTACGGCGTGCAGGCGACGAAGCAACTGCATACCGGCCAGATGCACGGACCGACGCCGGCGAGCATCCCGGGCGGCCAGCTCATCACCACCAAGGGCCTGGTCGCGCTCGTTCAGGGCAAGCAGGCGCCGTACATGCTGTTCGACGTCCTCGGCGGTCCGCAGACGCTGCCCGGCGCCATTCCGGCGGTCTTCCTCGCGCAACCGGGTTCTTTTAACGACCAGATCTCGCAGCAATTCGGCCAGATGCTCCAGCAGGCCTCCCAGGGACGCAAGGACGTTCCGCTGATCTTTTACTGCCTCTCTACGCAATGCTGGATGAGCTACAACGCGGCGCTGCGCGCGATCAATCTGGGGTACACGAATGTTCTGTGGTACCGCGGCGGCATCGAGGCCTGGCAGCAGGCCGGTTTGCCCGTGCAGCCGGCGCAGCAATTCAATCAGCAGCCGCCGCAACAGCAGGGCGGCTGGCCGAACCAGTAGGCGCAATCGCCGATTGACCTTCTCCTGCGCGGGGCCGACAACGTCGCCGCCGCGCGGGAGAACGTCATGGCGAAACATCAGTCTATTCTTGAGACCGTGGGGCGCACGCCGGTCGTGCGCGTTGGAAAGCTCGCGCCTGCCGGCGTCAATCTCTTCGTCAAGGTCGAGGCGTTTAATCCGCTTGGTTCGGTCAAGGACCGACTTGCGCTCGGTGTCATCGAAGCGGCCGAGCGCGACGGCTCGCTAAGGCCCGGCCAGACGATCGTCGAGGCCACGAGCGGCAACACCGGCATTGGCCTTGCAATGGTTTGCGCAGCGAAAGGCTACCCGCTCGTCATCACCATGGCGGAAAGCTTTTCCATCGAACGCCGCAAACTCATGCGCTTCCTCGGCGCAAAAGTCGTGCTGACGCCGGCGAAAGATCGCGGCACCGGCATGGTCGCAAAGGCGAAGGAACTCGCTGAGAAAAACGGATGGTTTCAGACTCGCCAGTTCGAAAACCCGGCGAACCCCGCCATTCATGAGAAGACGACAGCGCGCGAGATCATCGATGATTTCGAGGGCGACCGGCTCGACTACTGGGTGACGGGCTATGGCACCGGCGGCACGCTGTCGGGCGTCGCGCGCGTCTTGAAGCGCGAGCGGCCCGAAACGAAAATTATCGTGTCGGAGCCCGACATCGCGCCGCTGTTCTCTGATGGTCGGGAGCAACCTCGCCAGCACGACGGTTCGGCGGACGGGAGCCATCCGGCGTGGGCCCCGCATTCGATCCAGGGCTGGACTCCGGACTTCATCCCGCTCGTCGCCGAAGAAGCGATTGACAAGGGCGTTATCCACAAGGTGATGAAAGTCTCTGGCGCAGACGGCATGAAATGGGCGAAGGCGCTGGCCCAGAAGGAGGGGATCTTCGTCGGCATTTCTTCCGGCGCGACCTTCGCCACGGCGATGGAAGTCGCGGCGAGCGCGGAAAAAGGCGCGACGATCCTCGCCATGCTCCCCGACACCGGCGAGCGCTACCTCTCGACGCCGCTGTTCGGCGCCATAGAGGCGGAGATGAATGACGAAGAGAAAGCGCTATCGGCCTCGACGCCGGGGTTTAGGCTATGAGGCGCGAGCGAAGGCAATTCAGAAAAAGTGAGGATGGCGCATGACACGCTGTATCGTTGGCGCCGTCGCTGCGCTTTGGCTTGCGTCGTGTTCCGAGCCGCCGACCAAGACGATTGAGCCGTCGGGCGGCGGTATTGTATCCGAAGCGCCCGACCCTGAACCCGTCGAACCTGACCTCGCTTATGCGCGCTGCGCCGGCGCCGAACCCGGAGACGACGTCCGCCTAGAGCGGGCCGCGGCGGCATTGTTCGGCGCAACTGCGCCCTCGGACGATCCTGAAACCTGCGTCAGCCCCGTCTATTTTGCGGAATTCGCCGATGGCGCCGCGCTTGTCACGATGACAGGCGTGCCGGGCGAGGCATGCCATGGCTGCTCCGCCCCGCTTTCCTTCCATGTCCTTTCTGCGTCGGGCGACGGCTATGTCGTAACGCGGTCCTACGACGACGTCGTTTCGACAGGAACTTTCGGCTCGCCGGGCGAGTTCAAGACGCTGCGCGTCAGAAACATGAATTCCATCGCTATCGAACACGGCGGAACCTTCCAGGGATACTCCTACGGCGTTATCGACTTCGTGCTCTTCGGAGAGGAGGGCGCGGCGGCGGTGGAGCAGGAGCCGAAGATCTGTCTCTTTTCGGACAGTTCGGGGGTATGGACGGAAGATACGCCGACTGCCGAAACGATTGAGGGCGAATGGCGAGTGCACGCCTCAGGCGATGGCCTAATCATTACGCTGAAGAAGGCAGCGGACTCTGCATCGCCGATGATCTCGACATGGCGATTCGACGATTCCCGTCTTGTCCTCGATGGCGGCGACTACCCGGAAACAGGATCCGGTGGCGAATGCTTCTGAGGCTGCCTGCGTCATTGTCGATCTTGCCGGATTGCGCTACCCGTCCGGGCCGCCAGAACGATGTTATCGGATTTTGGTCGCGACCCCGGGGGCGCAAACCGGTCATCGCGGTCGAGGTGAGCCTGCGCGAGAATTCCGACCTGCGCGGAGCGCTATGCTCTTCAATTCCCTGACCTTCATCGTCTTCTTCGCGATCGTCGTCGCGCTCCATCACGCGCCGCTTTCCTGGCGGGTGAAGAAATTCAATCTCCTCATCGCTAGCTATATTTTTTACGGCGCATGGAGCCCGCCTTTCGTGCTGCTGCTGCTGATTTCGACGGCGGTCGACTGGCAGGCGGCGCGGTGGATTCACGCCGCGAAGTCGGAGAGCGCGCGGCGCGGATTCCTTCTGCTCTCGCTCGGAGCCAATCTCGGAATTCTCGGCTATTTCAAATATGGCGAGTTCCTGCTCGCCAATTTCACGGCGCTGATGAAGTCGATCGGCGTCGATTACGCCGCGCCGGAATGGAACATCGTCCTGCCTGTCGGCATTTCGTTCTACACCTTCCAGACGATGGCCTATTCGCTCGACGTCTATCTGCGCCGGGCGGCGCCGACGAAATCCTTTCTCGACTTCGCGCTGTTCGTGACGTTCTTCCCGCAGCTTGTCGCGGGNNNCCTCGCAGCTCGTGCCGCAATTCGCCGAACCGAAGCAGGCGAGCGCGCCGCAATTCTATTGGGGCCTTGCGCTCATCGTCATCGGCCTTTTCGAGAAGGTCGTGCTCGCAGATTCCTTTCTCGCCCCAGCCGCTGACGGCGCTTTCGGGCACAAGGGCGCCCTGCATCCGCTCGACGCGTGGACCGGCGTGCTCGCCTTTTCGGGTCAGATTTTCTTCGACTTTTCAGGTTATTCGACGACGGCGATCGGGACGGCGCTGTGCCTCGGGTTCAAGCTCCCGAACAACTTCAACTTTCCTTATGCAGCCATCGGCTTCTCCGATTTCTGGCGGCGCTGGCATATCTCGCTGTCGACCTGGCTTCGGGACTATCTCTACATCCCGCTCGGCGGGAATCAGAAGGGGCGCATAAGAACTTACATCAACCTGACGATCACCATGCTGCTTGGCGGGCTATGGCACGGGGCGAACTGGACATTCGTCGTCTGGGGCGGCCTTCACGGCCTTTATCTTGCGGTTGAGCGGTTCCTGCGAGAAGCGATCCCCGGGCAGGACTGGTTTCGCGCGCTTTGGTTCAAGATCGCCATGGCGCTAATCACCTATTTCCTCGTCAACATCACCTGGGTCTTCTTCCGCGCGCAGGGCTTCAGCGAAGCCTCGTTGTTCCTCGCTTCGATGTTTGCGCAAGCGCCTGAGCCGAAAAAGGTTCTCTATCTCAACGAGATCGTCCCGGCGGCGATCGTCGTCACCGGGATGGTCGTCACGCACTGGCGCATGCGGGATACCTCGATGGAGGCGGTCCTCACGAAAACGCCGGCATGGCTTATCGGCGCTGTTCTCACTTTCATGCTGTTCATGCTCGTCATCACGCAGGGCTCGGACAGCGCCTTCATTTACTTCCAGTTTTAGGATGCGGCGATGGTCAAACTCGCTTTCTTCGATCCCGAGCATGTCGAGCGCGAGACGCCGGACCGTCCCTGGCGCGCTATCTTCTTCAGCGTTCTTATCGCGACAGCGGCGCTCGCGTCGGGATACGAGGTTTTCTGGCGCGCAAAGGGCCTTGAGCCTGGCGATTTCAACAACACGCAGGCGCTGTGGGCGCAAGCGCGGCAGAACGTCAGGCCGGACTCCACGGTTCTGATCGGCTCGTCGCGCATCTTTTTCGGCGCTGATCTCGACTCTTGGGAAAAGCTGACCGGAAAACGTCCCATTCAGTTGGCGCTTGAAGGAACAAGTCCGCGCATCTTCCTCGGCGATCTCGCCAAAGACGAAAACTTCCGCGGCCTCGTCGTGGTCGGCGTGACGGCGCCGCTTTTTTTCACGTCAGAAGGGGGCCGCCGCGCCGAGGCCCTGAAGTATGCGCGCGATGAGACGCCGGCGCAGAAATCCGATCAGTTCTTGATGAATCGCCTTGAACGCGTTTTCGCCTTTATAGATGAGCAATCGCGCCCTAAGCGGCAGATCGAGATATGGCGGCTTCCCTTACGAGCAGGAATGCCGGCGCGCTGGGACCCGAGAAAAATCCCGTCAATGGGGCCAGACCGGAACGCGCAATTGTGGTCGCGCATAATGACGGATGAGCGCTACCGCGAAGAGGTGAAATTCATCTGGACCGAAATGATCAAACGCAACACGCCGCCTCCGGGCCCGGACGGCAAGCCCGCCGGAATGCCGGACGCGGCGGTCGATGCTGTGATCGCCGAAGTAAAGGCCAATGTCGACAAGATCCGTGCTCGCGGCGGCGACGTGGCGTTTGCGCGATATCCCTATTCAGGGCCGTACGCCCTCGCAGAAGACAACGGCTTTCCCCGCGCCCGATTCTGGGATCGGCTCCTTGCGGAGACCGGGAGCGCCGGCGTCGCCTGGCAAGATCACGCGGCCCTGCAGGGCTATGAATTGCCGGAATGGTCGCATCTCGCGCCGGCCGACAGAGCCCGCTACACGAACGCGCTTGTTCCATTGCTTGAGGCGGAAATCGAAAACGCGCGGGCGCGTCGTGAGGCCGGCGTCAACTGAGGCGCCGGCGCGCGAGCGCGGCGCCGTCGACCATCGCTTTCATTTTTCCGAACGCGACGTCTCGCGGCAGGTATTTCATCCCGCAATCGGGCGCGACGATAATCTTGTCGGCCGCGACGTGGGGCAGGGCGCGCGCGATCCGGCCCGCCACNNGTCTCCGGGGTTTCCACCTCGTGCGTCGACAGGTCGATGACGCCGAGGATGACCGTCTTGCCACGCAGCGATTCGAGCACCGATGTGTCGAGGTTCGATTGCGCCGTTTCGATTGATACCTGCCTTACGCAGCACTGCGCGAGTTCCGGCAGGTAGGAATAGCCCTCAGGCCGGTGATGGATGATCGCGGCGTAGCCGAAGCAGATATGCACCGCGGTCTCGCCCGCGACGCCGTCAAGCGCGGCTTCTAGCGCCGCAGTGCCGTAGGCGCGCGCCTTTTCAGGACGCGCCTGCATGTAGGGTTCGTCCACCTGCACGTAATCGGCGCCGGCGGCAAAAAGGTCCTTGATCTCGGCGTTCACCGCAGCCGCGTAGTCGAGCGCCATTTCGGCTTCCGACGTATAGAAATCATTCTGAGCCTGTTGCGACATGGTGAAGGGTCCGGGCACCGTGATCTTGATCTTGCGGCCAGTATTGGCGCGCAGGAATTCCACGTCGCGCACCTGAACGGCGCGGCGCCGCCTGATTTTTCCGACGACGCGCGGCACCGGATTGGGGTGTCCGCTGCGATCTAGCGCGACGCCGTGATTGTCGAGGTCGACGCCGTCGAGCGCGGTCGCAAAACGGTTGGAGTAACTTTCGCGCCGCATTTCACCGTCGGTGATAATGTCGAGGCCCGCTCGTTCCTGATCGCGGATCGCAAGCAAAGTCGCATCGTCCTGCGCCTGATCCAGCCATTCGGGCGCGACACGCCACAATTCATTGACACGTACGCGAGGCGGAAACCGGCCCGCGAGGTTCTTGCGGTCAATCAGCCAGTCCGGCTGCGGGAGCGAACCGACAAGCGATGTGGGAAAGAGAGTCATGGCTGGCCTCCTCACCTGCCGTCGGAAGGCATTGCGCCGTCATAGTCAATCGCAGCTGCCGCCTGGCCGGAAAGTATGAAGCCGATAGGCCGCGATTTTTCTTCTTGCAGATGCGCGATAAGGCTGGCGGTCCGGGCCAGCAGGGAAATGCCCTTCAGGGCTTCGATCGGAAACCCTACATCAAGCATAACCGCCGGAATGGCGCCGTTAACATTGATCGGCAGCGTCCGCCCGATGACCGACGGCAAGGCCGACTCCACGGCGCGCAGCGCCGCGACATGGCGTCCCGCAACACCCTCCGCATCCGCCATTTTCAACAGAAGCCTGGCGCGCGGGTCGCCGTCCGCATGGAGCGGATGTCCAAAACCTGGCACCGCCTTTTTCTCCGCACGCAGCGCCCTGATTTCCTCCGCCGCGGCCGCGCCGTCCGCAATTCGGCGCAAGAAATGTCCGGCGACCTCGGCGCTTCCCAACACGACGGATCCACACCCAAGCAGCCCCGCCGCCACGGCGCCCTGAAAAGCCTCCGGCGCCGCGGCGTAAGTCATGCGGGCGGCGACGACGCTGGGCACCAGCCCGTGCTCAGCGATCGCCACCAGAACGGCGTCGGCGAATTTTTTTTGCGTTGGGGTTGGCGACTCGCCGGTGACGAGAAGCCAGAAATAGCTCGTAAAGTCCGTTTTGCCGATCAGGTCGGCGCAAAGATCGCGGCCGCGCACCACGATGCGGTCAGCATCGGAAGTGCAAATCGCGCTGAAATTCTGATCCTGTTTACCGATCCGCATCATTGGCCTCTGGATCGGGCCGGCGCTCGCGCCGCGGGCCGGCCGTTTTTTCGCATTTCGAACTTGTCTTCGGTATTCGAATTTTCTATAGCTTTGTCAAGGCGAACTCTAGGACTGCCGGTCTCGGGCTCCAAACGGGTCCTGGCGTTCCTCGCCCGGCGGAAGGGATCTACCGAATGGCGCAGCCGCTCAAGAACATCACCGTGCTCGAAATGGGCACGTTCATAACAGGCCCGGCGGCGGGAATGCTTCTCGCAGACCTTGGAGCCGACGTGATCAAGGTCGAGCAGCCGGGCGGCGGCGATCCCTTTCGCGCTTTCAAGGGCGGGCTCTACAGCCCTCACTTCCAGACTTACAACCGGAACAAGCGCAGCATCACCTTGAATACGAAGCAGGCGGACGACCTCGCCAAATTCGATGCGCTGATCGCCGGCGCCGACGTCTTCATCCAGAATTTCCGCCCGGGCGCCGCTGACCGGCTGCATGTCGGCGCCGACCGGCTGCGCGCCATCAATCCGAAACTCGTCTACTGTTCGATTTCTGGGTTCGGCCCAGATGGTCCCGATGAGGGGAAGCCAGCCTTTGACAGCGTCGCGCAAGCCGCGAGCGGGTTCCTGCGTCTCCTTATAAATCCGGCGCATCCGCGCGTCGTCGGCCCGGCGATCGCCGATGCGATGACCGGCTTTTACGCCGCCCTCGGCATTGTCGCCGCCCTCGCAGAGCGCGCTTCGACGGGCCGCGGACGTCTCGTAGAGACCTCTATGTTCGAGGCGATGTGCCATTTCAACCTTGATGACTTCACGCATTATTTTTCGGCGAACGAGATCATGGGGCCGTTCAGCCGGCCGCGCGTCTCGCAGTCCTATGTGTTTGAATGCGCAGACGGCCGCTGGCTCGCGCTCCACATGTCGTCTCCGCCGAAATTTTGGGAGAACCTCGCGGCCGCGGTCGGCGAGCCGAAGATGCTGGAACGGCCGGAATTTTCAGACCGGAACGCCCGCATCGGAAATTACGACAGGGTGATTGAATTTCTCGCGCCGAAATTCCGGTCGCAAAGCGCGGCCGAATGGTGCGACCGACTTTCGGCGCTCGAGGTTCCGCACTCGATGGTTCGCAACCCGGAGGATGTCCTCGACAGTCCGCAGGCGAAGCACCTGCAACTCGCCGTCGAGGCCAGCCACCCGGCGATGGGAAGATTCCGGACGATTCGCTCTCCGATTTCTTTCGACCGGGAAAGGCCGCTCGACGTCGTCGCGCCGCCGGTTCTCGGCGAGCATAACGACGAAATCTTCGCGAAGCTGCCGAAGGCCCGGGCGGCGGAATAGGCTGAAACCGCTAATGTTGCAGCGAACTCCTGACGCCGGTACGAGGGAAGCGCCGAGGCGTAAGGCGAACGGCGCCATGAAGGCCGCGAAACGGACCAAAGAGCCGGAATATCTTTCGACCCTCGAACGGGGTCTTTCTGTTTTGCGCGCTTTCGACAAGGATCATCCGGAGATGCAGCTGAGCGAGGTCGCCGCGGCGACGAAGCTCAGTCCGGCCGTCGCGCGCCGTTGCCTGAATACGCTGGTCGCGCTCGGATATGTGGCGAAGCACGGCCGTCAGTTCCTGCTGAGGCCTGAGGTTTTGTCCTTCGGCTGGTCATACATGTCATCGATGAACCTCGAATCGGTCGCCCTGCCGCATTTGCAGGACGTACGCGATCAGACGGGCGACAGCTCGTCGATGGCGGTCCTTTCCGGACATGACGTGCTGTATGTGACCCACGTTTCGACCCAGCGGCACATCCGGCTGAGCGCCAATGTCGGAACGCGCTTTCCGGTCCATGCGACCTCCCTCGGCAAGGTGCTGATGGCGTTTCAGGACAAGCCGGTCATCGAACAGTACTGCGCCGCCGCGAATCTTCAGAAATTCACCGAGAACACCGTCGTCTCGAAAAGCGCCCTGCAAAAGCGCCTCGTCAAGGTGCGCAAGGACGGGTTCGACGCCGCCCTCGACGAACTCGATTACGGGATCGTATCCGTGTCAGTCCCCGTATTCGGCCAGAACCGGAAAATCGCCGCGGCGATCAACTGTTCGACCTCCACGACGCGCGTTACGCTTGATGAGCTTGTCAGAACGCGCGTTCCAATCCTTCGCAACGCCGCGAAGAACATCGAGCTGGCGCTGACGCGCTTCCCGCATATCGCCTTTTCAATGGCGCCGGGCTGACGGCGCTTCAGGCCCGCGCCGCAGTTCGGCAGGCGCGGGAGACGTCTGCGATTTTTTCGATATTCGAACTTGACTTCGAATTTCGAACTTTTTAGAAAACTTACAAGGCCGAGCTGCGTCTCCGGGGCGAGGAGGGGCGGACTTGGCCACAAGCTTCGCAGGGAGGGGAATTCATGCGCGTTCACGGATTGAAGACTGGACTGCTTCTCGGAACGACGGCGCTGCTGTCGGCGTTGTCGCCGTTGTCGGCGTCCGCCCAGGACGAGGCCGCCGCAGTGGCGGCGACGTCGGATGATGAAATTGTCGTTACGGCGCGGCGGCGCGATGAGTCGGTGCAGGACGTGCCCGCGCAGGTCACCGTGCTCAACGAATCGGCGATCCTGGCGCGCGGCATCGAGCGTCCGCAGGATTTCATACAGCAGGTTCCGAACGTCACCTTTATCGAGACCCAGAACGCCGGCACCAGCTTCCTGGTCATTCGCGGCATCTCGCAGGCGCGCAACAGCGAGCCCTCGGCCGCCATCGTCGTCGATGGCGTGCCGATGCAGCAACCGGCCCAATTCAACCAGACGCTGCTGGACATCGAGCAGATCGAGGTCTTGAAGGGCCCGCAGGGCGCACTTTACGGCCGCAACGCCATCGGCGGCGCCATCGTCATCACCACGAAAAAACCAGGCGACGAAGTCGAAGGTAAGCTGCTCGCCGGGTTCGATTCAGGGCCAGGCTACAGGCTGCAGGGCGCCGTCACGCTCCCGGTCAGCGACGTCCTGTCCATCCGGGGCGCGGTCTCTTGGCTTGATACTGACGGCTTCCTCAACAACGTCAACACGGTCGATGCGACGGCGGAAGAGAACGTTGATCCGGTCGAGGATCTCAATGCCCGGATTTCCGTCCTGTTCGAGCCGACGGAGAACTTCTCGGCGGACCTTCGGCTGTCGGCGAACCTGCTCGACACCCGGGCGCTCTATTATGTCATCCCGGATTTCTCCGATCCCAATTTCAACAACCCGAACAACACCAGCCGGGACATCAACCTCAACAATTCCGGCGTGAACGAGCGCGACATTTATGACGCGGCGCTGAAGCTCACCTATCGCACGCCTGTCGGCGATCTCACCTCGATCACCGGCTTCAACAGTCTTGAAGAGCTGCTGACGGGCGACGGTTACCCGTTCGATCCGTTCGGTCCGTTCCCGGTCAACCGCATCGGCTTCAACTTCAGCCAGAGCCAGTTCCTGGACGTAGAAACATTTACGCAGGAACTGCGCATCACCTCGCCCTCCGACCAGCGCTTCCGCTGGATCGGCGGCGGACAGATCTATGTGACGGACCGCTTCATTTCGACCGGCAACAATTTTGACGCGAACGACAGCGGCGCGCTGGCGGTTTTCCGCACGCCGCAGCCGCAATTCGGCACGGTCTCGTTTGATCCGCTCGCGCAGATCAGTTTCCTTGCTGACCAGCAAGACCAGTTTGCATGGGCGGCCTATCTCAACACGTCATTTGACGTCACCGACGCGCTCGAACTGTCGCTCAACATTCGCTACGATCGCGACACGCGCGAGAATACGACTCTGACGCCGCAGGAATTCCTCGATGCAAATCCGGTCACAATGCGGGAGGCCATTCCGGCGCTGACCGGCGACGTTCGGGAGGAGACCTGGGATGACTGGCAGCCGCAGGCCATCCTTCGCTACACGGTGAACGACAGCCTAAATCTGTTCGCGAGCTACGGCCGCGGCTTCCGCAGCGGCGGCTTCAACCAGACCGGCGTCGGCACGACGGCGGCGGGCCTCGGCTTCTTCGGCGTCGGCGACCTCTTCGACCAGGAGACCGCCGACACGTTTGAGGCTGGCTTCAAGTCGTCGTTGTGGGACGGGCGCGTGAATTTTAACGCGAGCGGCTATCGCACGATCTCGAAGGGCGGATATTATTTCGTCTTTATCGCTGCGAACTCGACGCAGAATCTCGGCAATATCGACAAGTCGAAGCTCATCGGCTTCGACCTCGAGATGGATGCTAAACTTTCGGACTCTCTGACATTCAACGCGGGCTTTGGCTACACCGACAGCGAAATCACCGAGTTTCCGGACCCGGTCGCGATCGGCGCGAAAGCCCCGCTCGTGTCGAACACCACGACCAATATCGGCCTTGAACATCGCGCGCCGCTGTTCGGCGATTTCGAGTCGGTGCTTCGCGTGGATTACAATCGTCTGGGCAAGACGGTTTTCACCATCCCGTTCAGCGCGCCGTCGCTCGCGCTTGACGCGGTCCCGGTCGCGCGCGATCCGGTCAACCTCGTCAACCTGCGGGGCAGCATCACGAACGGCAAGTGGACCGTGAGCGCTTGGGCTCGCAACCTGTTCGACGAAAAATACAATACCGAATACTCGCCGGGCGGCTTCCTGTTCAGGGCGCAGCCGCTTCGCTGGGGCGCCGATATCTCGGTGGCGTTCTAGTCAGGGGCGGGGGCGGCTGGACCGCCGCCCTCGCCGGTTTGCGAAGATCTCAGGCGGAGGAAGCGTGACGAAGGTTCTGGTTCTTTATTATTCGAGCTACGGGCACGTCGAAACGCTCGCCAGAGCTGTCGAGGCCGGCGCCGCGTCGGTCTCCGGCGTCTCCGTCGCACGCAAGCGCGTCCCTGAACTCGTGCCGTCGGAGGTCGCCAAGGCTTCCGGCATGAAGCTCGACCAGGATGCTCCGATTGCGCAGCCGGGCGAACTCGCGGATTACGACGCGATTATTTTCGGAACGCCGACACGCTTTGGCAACATGGCGTCGCAGATGCGTAATTTTCTCGACCAGACGGGCGGGCTTTGGATGTCGCGAGCGCTTGTCGGCAAGGTTGGCAGCGTTTTCACATCGACGGCGAGCCAGCATGGCGGTCAAGAGACGACGATAACGTCCTTCCATACGACGCTGCTCCATCACGGCATGGTTATCGTCGGGCTTCCCTATAGCTGGGACGGGGCAACCATCATGAGCGAGATTAGCGGGGGCACGCCCTACGGCGCCTCGACGATCACAGGACCTGATGGTTCACGCTCGCCAAGCGCCAATGAGCTTGCGGGCGCGCGCTTCCAGGGCATGCATGTCGCCAGGATTGCCGCGCGTCTCGCCGGCTGAGATGATTGTCGGCCGACGGGTTTGAAATACTGGAGATCAAGATGGGAACGCCGAACCGGCTTCATCACACCGCCTATGTCACCCGCGACATGGAGGCGACCCGCAAGTTCTATGAGGAGATCGTCGGGCTGACGCTGGTGTCGACCTTCTGCGAACGGGACGTGCTGTTCGGCAAGGAACGCACCTACATGCATTGCTTTTTCGGGATGCCGGACGGGAGCGCGCTGGCGTTCTTCCAGTTCGCCAATCCCGACGATCAGGCGGAGTTCGGCCCGAAGATGCCGGAGTCGCCCTTTCATCACATCGCGCTACATGTCGATCGCGACGCCCAGAAGGCGATTGAGAAGCGGATTGAGAAAGCCGGCTACAAGGAGCCGGAAACCTATGTTCTCGAACACGGCTATTGTCGCTCGGTCTATGTTAAGGATCCAAACGGCATGATCGTCGAATTCGTTCTCGACGATGAAGACGCCATTGCGGATGCGGACGAATGGCGCAGCAAGGCGCACCGCGAGTTGAAGCGCTGGCTGGCCGGGGACCACACGATCAATAACGTCTATCGCTGATGCCCGCGCGCGCGGCGTTCGCGGCGGCGCTTCGGGCGAGAGTCAAGGACGGCGAGATCGTCTTCGACGCCGCGGGCGCGCTCGTACGCGGCCCCGCGGCCGTCGTTCTCCTTCACGGCTGGGCGCTCGACCGCCGCATGTGGGCGCCGCAGATCGAGGCCCTGTCGCAAGCGCGGCCCGTCATCGCCATCGACCGGCGCGGTTACGGGGCGTCGACCGCGCCGCCGGACATCACGCAGGAGGCCGCCGACATCGCGACGGTGCTGGACGCCGCCCAGGTCGGAGCGGCTGTCATCGTCGGCATGTCGCAGGCCGGGCGCGTCGCGGCGGAGTTCGCGATGCTTCACCCGGGGCGCTGCGCAGGCGTCGTGTTCCAGGGCGCGCGGCTTGGCTCGATCGCTGCGGCGAGCGCTCCCGATATTGCAATTGGCGATTATATTGCGCTCGTCAGGGGCGGTCGTCTCGGCGCCATGAAAGCGCTCTGGCGGGCGCATCCGCTAATGCAACTAAGCGATACGCGGCATCAGCCGGCGATTGACCAGATGCTGGAAGCCTACAATGGCGCGGACCTGTTGGCGGAAAGGCCGCCCCTCGACGACCTCGACGACGCCGCGCTCGCTCGCATCAGCGTGCCGGCGTTGATTGTGACCGGCGAGAACGATACGCCGTTGCGTCGGCGAATCGCCGAACAACTGGCGACGCTTCTGCCTCACTCGGAGCGCATGGAATTTGCAGGGGCCGGGCACCTCTGCAATCTCTGCGCCGCGGAGGCCTACAACAAGACTCTTTCCCGCTTCCTCGACCGCGTCGATCTGACACTCACCGCCAGAATTTCCTAGTCGCGATACGCGCGCCTTCGGCGAGGGCGTTCAGCTTCGCAAACGCCACAGCCGGATCGACGCCCCCCGAGCCCACATGAATCGAAAAGCCGCAATCGACGGCGGCGACGACGTTTTCCCGGCCGACGAGATGTGCGTATCGGCCGATGCGCTGGGCGACGAGCTCGGGATGCTCGATGTAATTCGACTGGCATTCGATCACGCCGGGCGCGAGCGTTTTGCCTTCCGGCAGCTTCACCGTTTCGAAGAGCTCATATTCATGCGCATGGCGCGGGTTAGCGGCCTTGAACAGGATCGTCTGCGGCTTTGCACGCCATACGATGTCGATTATGTCCTTGAACGGAACGTCGCAATGATGCGGCCCCGGATAATTTCCCCAGCAAAGGTGCATGCGCAGCTTTTCGGCCGGGATATTGCGGACGGCCTGATTGAGCGCCTCGACGTGCAGCGCGATGCGGTCGCGGAAGTCCTTGAGGCTGAGATGGGCGTATTGCGTGTGCCGGCCCATGGCGAGGTCCGGGCAATCCACCTGCAGCGTAATGCCAGCGGCGGCGATCGCTTCATATTCATGGCGCAGGCCTTCGGCTACCGCAAAGAGGAATTCCTCGTGGCTGTTGTAGTATTCGTTGCCGAAAAATAGCGTGGTGACGCCCGGAGAGGCGGCGCTCATGAATGGCGCGGCGCCGGGATGTTTTCTCACTTCGCGATTAAGGCGTTCCGCATCGATGCGCGGCGCGTCCATATCCTTGACGGCGATCGGCCCGTTGCAGGCGGGCGCGCGGCGGTGCTTGCGCCCCGGGTCGGCGAAAATGCGCGCCTTGGTCTCGGGAAAATCCTCGATGTCCTGAAAGGCGTAGCTGGCGCCGGCGCCGCCAAAGCCGGTCAGCCGGTCCTTTATGTAGGTCGCATAACTCGGCTTCGGCATTTCGCCGTCATTGACGACGTCGATTCCCGCTTCGACCTGCCGGCGGACGATGTCGCGCACCGCCTCGTCGATTTTCGCGTCGACCGCGCGCGCGTCGAGCGGCAGGCCGTCCTCGCGCGCGAACATGATCTCGATGAGGTCCCTCGGCCGCGGCAAGCTGCCGACATGCGTTGTGCGGAATTTGCTCACTGCGCTCACCTCATTCCTCGACGCCGGCGGTTGACAAGGTCCGGCAAATCCCGGAGCGTTCCAATATGCGAAGATCATTTCGCATATCGAAAAGTCATGCTGTTCGGACTTCTTCGCAAGCCCCGAACCCGAGGAGGATAAACCGATGAGAAAAGAACTGTCGATCGCCGCCGTGCTCGTTCTCGCGGCGACAGCCGCCCACGCCAGCGCCGCGATGGACAAATGCGTCGAGGATACGACTGCGCTCGGCGCCCGCGATCCGAAAACGCAGTGCAAGTGCTTCGTCGAAGCGCTTTCGGACGAGGACGCCGCCGCCTACGCCGAAATCGACGGCTGGGATGAGGCAAATGAGGCGATGAAGGAGGCTGGCGCCGAATGCTTCCCGGAGCTGAATTGAACAGGCCGCTCCCTTAGCTGAGCGCGTTCCGCACTTTTGGCATGATCCGGCGACTGACCGGCACTTCGGCGCCGGTCGTCAGAATAAGCGCTCCGGTTCCGGAGCTTTCGCGGGTCAATGTCTTGACGAAGGCGGTGTTGACGATGAACGACCGGTGAACGCGGAGAAACGTCGCGGGCAGGTTCGCCTCAAGGTCGGCGAGCGCTCCGTTGTGAAGGATGACGCGTCCGTCCCGCAACACAAGCTCGACATAGTCCCCGGCGCCCTTGCAGTAGGCGATGTCCGCGGCCGTGACGATCGTAAGCGATCCCGCCGCGTTGACGCGCACGACAGGCGGCGCCTCGTTTGAAGCGGCGCGCGCGAGCGCCGTTTCAAGGTCATGGGCGCGAAGGCGTTCGTTCTCCCTTTCCCGCCGCTCCCGTTCGAATGCGATCGCCTCGGCGACGAAAAATGACAGGATCAGCGCCGCCACCTGAAAGAAGAACAGGGTGTCGAGAAAGCGCGCCGGAAAGAGCAGGATCGTCGCGGCAAAAGCGAAGAGCGTCAGCGTGTAAAGCGCCGCTTGCGGTTTCCGCCTGAGCGCCGCCGAGCCTGCGACCGCGCCGCTCGCCAGGGTTGCGATGAGGACGACGGACGCCGCCTTTGCGTCAAAGCCTCGCGCGAGAAAGATTGAAGCGATCATCAACGCTGCAATGGCGGCGAACAGAAGCCGGCCGCGACCATCGGCAAACTTGGCGATAACGAGCGCCACGAGACTGACCCCGAATCCAAGCGATGTCGCAACAATGAGCGCCACCCGAATTTCATGCGCCGGATAGGGGTATGGCGCGAGGCCGCGATAGGCCTCGACGAGAAGCTGCCCGGCCGCGAAAAACGATAGAGAAGCAAGGAGAGCGGTTTCAGCGCGCCGCGAGCCGGTCAGTGACGCGGCGGCGAAGTAGAGCGCGCCGGCGATAAGCGCTCCAAAGGTGATAAGGGACGGCCAATACTGACCCAGCAGCCAGCCGGTCGGGTTCTGGTAAGGACCGATCGCGACGATATGAACGGGGTGAACAAACCTGATCCGGCCATGATGGGAGGACATCCGAAGCGTAACGACATTTTCGCCGTCGCGCATGATCCCATCCGGAATTGCGAACACGGCGTCCATGCGTCCGGGCGATTCCATTTCGGCTGACGGGGACGGGCTGCCATTGGCGCCAAGCCGCACGCCATTGAGGAACACCTCTGTCGACGCCTTGGCCGATACGAAGAGGCCGAGAGGGCGATTGCGCGCGTATCCGGCCGGGGCTTCAATAATGGCCTGCACCCAGATCTGCCGGCCCTGCGGATCGATCGGTTTGGCGCCGGGCGCGGCGCAGTCCGGACCGACAAAGGCCGGCGGCGTTTCGCTGTCGGAATCGCAAACGACGGGCGCCTTTGCCTGGAGCGTCGCCAGCTGCGCGTCGGCGGGCGCGAGCGACATCGCGGCAAGGAAGGCGAAAAGGGCAGGAACACTCCGCATGACGCAGACCGCTAACCGAATTTGCGGCGCCGCTCACCGCCGCCAGCCGGAATTTCACGGCCGTTCGCAGAATGGCGCATGAATCCAGACCACGCATGGGTCATCTCGTCCCCGTCGCCGCCCGGGAATCGCCCATGCTCCGCCGCATCACCGTGCTCGCCCTCGTAATGGCCGGATGCGCGACCGCGCCTCCCGCGCCGACGGGAGAGTCCCCTTACGTTTTCGAGACGAGGAGCGGAGAAAAAGTCGAGGCGTTTCGCGGGATCTTCAGCGTTCCGGAAAACCGGTCCGTCAGGAACGGCCGGACTATCGATCTTCACTATGTCCGCTTCCCGGCGACGGGCGCTGCGCCGGGAAACCCCATTGTCTATCTGGCCGGCGGTCCCGGCGGCTCCGGCGTCGACACCGCACGCGGCGAGCGGTTCCCGCTCTTTATGGCGATGAGAGAGTTTGGCGACGTCATCGCTTTCGACCAGCGTGGCGCGGGTTGGTCGGAAGCCGCGCCGGAATGCGTGTCTGATGTCGTGATCCCCATTGATCGACCGGTCGAGGCGGGGGAGCGCAACGCGCTGTTGCGGCAGGCGGCGGAACACTGCGCAGCCTTCTGGAAGGCGGCCGGTCACGATATCGCCGGCTATACGACGATCGAAAATGCGCGCGATCTCGATGCGCTCCGCGCCCACCTTGGCGCCCGAAAAATCTCCTTGCTCGCAATTTCCTACGGGACGCATCTCGCCCTCGCGGCTATCAAGGAAATGGAACCGCGCCTTGACCGGCTGGTGCTGACGGGCGTCGAAGGGCTCGATCAGACCGTTAAGCTTCCCTCTGAAACAGACGCCTATTTCGCGCGCCTGCAAGAGGCGATCGCCCGGCAACCGGCGGCGAAAGCCGCCTATCCGGACATCAAGGCGCTGATGCGCCGCGTGCACGCAAAGCTTGACGCTGCGCCGGTGATGCTCTCGCTGACCGCAAAAGAGGGTCCTGTTCCAATGCTGCTGACCTCCGAAGTCATGCGGCGAGTGGCCAGCGCCCTCATCGCCGACCCGCAAAGCGCTTCGCGGCTGTTGATGCTCTATCTGGCCGTAGACGCCGGAATGACGGAACCCGTCGCCCAGCTTATCGAGCGATTCATCACGCCGGGCGCCCCTGAAAGTTTCCGGCTGATGCCGCTCGCTATGGATATCGCCTCCGGCATCGGTGCGGACCGTCTCCGGCGGGTCGAGCGGGAAGCTCAAACGGCGCTCCTCGGCGACCTCCTCAATTACCCGATGCCTCAACTCAATGGCGCGCTCGGTCTCGATCTCGGCGATGCGTTCCGCAGGGCGCCCGCGTCCGATATCCCGACACTCGTGCTCACGGGCACGCTCGACGGCCGCACCTATCCCGCCGAGCAGCGCGCCGCCGTCGGTCGTATGCGCAACGTGACGACCGTGACGGTCGAAAACGCCGGCCATAATCTCTTCATGCTGTCGCCGGAGATCATTGGAACGATCCAGCGCTTCATGCGCGGGGAGAGGGTGGAGACGGGGACGATCGTGGTGGATGCGCCGAAGTTTGCGCCGCAGATGTGAGGTACGCCTAGGGATTGAACAGGCGAAAATTCGTGGTCATATCTCCCTGTCGAAAGGCGGGGAAATAGTGCCTGACCCGATTACTTTGGGAAGCCTGAGCGCTAGCGCGGGGGTACTGCTGCGCGACACGCTGGCGGCGATCGCCTGTGACGCTGCGGTCCGGCGCGGCATTAGCGGCATTGGCGTGCGGCTTTCGCTGGGCAAGCTCGATCCCAATCACGACATCGCCCGCGCCGCGCGCTACGCGCAACTGAACGCCTCGCTCTTTTGCCTGCAACGCGCCATAGCGGCGGTTCAGGAAGAGGCGGAGCGTGCTGACCCATCCATACGCGCGGCGCAGCGAGGGGCCGATGCGAAGGTAATGGCTCCCTACAGCAAGGCGATGCAGGCGCTGACAAAAGAGGCCGAACGTGTGTGCCGGACAGCAGGCAGCGACTTTGCGGCGACGCTTCCTGGGGGCGGGTACAGCGCCGTCAATTGCGCGGTCGCGGGTCTGCTCGCGACCGAGCGGCAAGCGGCCGCCGCCGCAGCATCGGAGGAACTCGTCGAAGCCGCGCTGGCCGAGGCGGTCAAGGCGGGCGGATGGACGCGAGAACCGGCGATCCTGCGCACGTGTTTTATCGATCATGACGATGGTTTCGCCATGGCGTTCTGCGCGTCCGTCGGCGCCGCGCTGAAGGACAATGCGTTCGATGCCTTCTATCGCATTTATACGCTCCTGAAGGCCGAAGCGACGGAGGCAAGGATAGGAGAGCTGATCCAACAAGTTGAAAATCTCGTCCCCCACGGTGATGAACGACACGCGGCTGCGGTCCTGGTGGCCGGCGGCGAGGAGCAGCTTTCACGGATTGAAAAGTCTCTTGAGATCATTGGGCGCAAAGTCGATGCGGTGAAATCCGATACCACGGCCATTCGGGATGACACCGGCGCGATAAGGGAGGCGGTGGCACGGATCGAGTTGGCGAGCCTGTCAAAAGACGAGCGGGCCATCTACGAACGTGAAATTGATGTCCTGAAACGTGAGAAGGGCTATAGCGAGCAGCTTATCGGCGGGCTGTTGGCGCGAATCCTCAACGAGGCGATCGCTCCCGAGAAGTATGCAGAGGCGCTCATCCTCGCGGTGCAGCGCTATGAAGCCGCTATTGCCGAATTGTCAAAGCGGCGGAATCTGCCGCGCGATCTTGAAGACGCGCGCGCCGCCGCGCTCGCGGCGGCGCAGGCGGGCGACCTTGCCAAGGCGGAAAGCATCCTGCTCAACTTGCGCGCCGAAATCCGCGACAGGCGCGAACAGTCCCAGCGCGAGGAGGCGGAGATCGCCGCCGAACAAGCGTCGCTCGTCGCCGCGACTGACGTATTTCGCGCCGCCGATCTCTATGATGAGGCAGCGCGCCTCCTACCGTCCGGCGATGACGATCACGCCCTTGCATGGCTCGATCAGGCGGCGCACGGGCTCCATGAGTTCGGCGAGCGGGTCGGCAACAATGCCGCGCTAAAACGCGCGGTCGCCATTCTTAAGTCGGCCCTGTCACTCGCTCCAAGAGTGCGCGCGCCGCTCGACTGGGCGGGAACACAGAAC